>ERZ1030949.73-NODE-73-length-40923-cov-18.503572_pt1 | contig 40923 bp, 30 predicted proteins | sample MGYA00517297_ERZ1030949 | MGnify/ENA primary metagenome ERZ1030949 (study PRJEB33718, sample SAMN03159698) | human skin metagenome | collected 2014-05-20 | study: EMG produced TPA metagenomics assembly of the PRJNA266117 data set (Human skin bacterial metagenome...
CACTAACACTAACACTAACACTAACACTAACACTAACACTAACACTAACACACTCTCCAAGTATCAGTACCAATCGTATAATGCTTTCACCAAATATTCGTGCCAATTACTTCTTATCGACGGCAGCACTCTATTTCCATCCTGGCTCTACACTCTCATCTTCGAAACATTCTCATTCGCATCGTTTTAAATCACTGCATTGCTTTCATTCTACAATCTGGAGGCGCCAGAGCTTAAATAATCAGCAATCCAAACATAGCAGCGGTTCCGATTAGTGCTGTCATAACTCCTGCCTTGACATTTTCAGCAGAGTCCCCATCCTCCTTTGTGTTGATTTCGTCGCGATCATCGCTACCAGCCGTCGATCCGCTTGGCGTGCTTACCACCGTCTTCGTCGCAGTGCCTTTTTCTTCTTTTTTCTTAGCAGAGCCTGCTTCTCCTGTCTTCTTGCAGTGATTGATAGCAGGGCCCTTCTTTTCCACCATCTCATAAATTTCCTCGCACAGTTCAGGACCCTTGCCACAGCTAAGTTCACATTCCCATCCGTGCAATCCTGGAGAATCATTGTTGCATTTATTCAATACCTCTTGATCTTGACTTGTCATCGTTGGCGGACGGTGATAATGCATCTTAATAGAGTACCTATCACCCTCACATGACCCGTAAACGTCCACTCGCTTGCTATATGCGTTCGCTTGAATCGCCAGTGCAAGTGTTGTCAAAATCAATGAGTTAAGATTCATGATCGTGTTGTTCGCTACACTTCACTCTTCGCTATCTAGATCTCGCTTTTATAGTATGGATTTACCCCATGAATATTTTTTCAATTTTTTGAACCCTAGTCACATGAATCGAACCGCCGCAAGAATTTCTCGTAATCACAGCACATCACTGGTGCTCTTGCGTTCTAGGCGCATATATGCATTTTAGTCAATTTCATGCGTGTCAATATTTTCGCGCATCGTGTTTCTCGTGCCTGCCGTTTTTTTCCGCCATGCATTGAGAAGGCACTCTTAGTTATGAATGTTGGCGCCGTCAGCCTGTGTCAATCCATTCCTTCTGTCAAGTGACGAATTTTTTCCTGACCGCCCATTATCTCTAGCCACTGTCTTAAGTGCTTGATTCTCACAGAGTGCGATGGTCTCTCTTGCCTCGGAAAAAAATGCAGTGTTAAAAAAGTGTCTCTACGATGTGCACACGATTTCATGAGCTTGATGGTATAGTAGCTTTGCGAGATATTATTTCATGTTTATGGCAATCTTTTTAGTGACTGTCTCGCATCAACCTGTCGAAATTTTTGACTACTTTATCGCAGTTGAACGGAATTTCAAGCTATTCAGCGATGCTACCAACTTTGAATACGTTGGTAACAAGTGCTTTTTGGTTGCTTAATTGTATTCTCTGCCTTCCTATCATGGAGCTGGGCTCACTCATGTACAACTTTGACACCCGTCGTATGGTCTTTGCCGAAGCCTGCTCATCTTCGCCTTGCCTCTCTTTCTAGGTGGATGCGACGCTTCCTTAGAATCTTCCCCCCTCCCCAATGATGCACACTTTTCGTTGATATTTTGTGTAGCTCTTGCCTTCATGTTGAATGTATCATCCTATTTTCATGCACTCTATCGATGGAGCATTCCACCCATGTGTACAGCGCCGGAATCCGGGTTCTTGCCTGCCAAGACCTTCCTATTCGCCGTTTCGTGCCTTGCTCTCCACTTCCCCACACCGCCGCCTCCTCACATAAAAATGGTCAACACCTTCAGTCCCTCCTCCACTCAGTTCTCCAGCTCTCTTTGGTGCCATCAGGCTTTCCTCTCCTGCATTCTTGCTGTCACTTTTCACTTTACCCCTTTCCTCGTATATTCTGTATCTTTGTCAATTCTTACAGTAATGGCCTTGTCTAAGGCCTCTACGCTTCTTTGATGAGCTCATGCTAGCCCATTCCCTCTCTCTAGAATTCCTCTTGGATCTTGTCTCGACCCAGTCGCCCTCTTTCTCTCTGCTCTTTCAGGCATGTTTCTCTATCTTAAAAAATGTAGAGTTTAACTAGTCCTTGCATTTTTGCTCAAAGGGGCCTTTGCCAACTTCATTGCTATGGTGACCTTATTGTTATGCCGCGTTTTCCTTGCAGGTTAATCACATCTCCATCAATAAGCTTTCGTCCTTCCACCTTATGATTCTGGGTCTATGTATGCCATATAATTGATGCAGAAACCTGTCCCTTGCTTCTTATTGTCATCCATTGCCCCTCCGTCTTCTTTCGAGTCCCTCGTTCCACTGAGCCCGCCGCAGTGCCGCGTCCGACCCGAATGTCACGCGTTAGCACGGTCTTCTTTCCAGCCGCAACTGCCTAAAGTATTTATGACTATGTGTGGTCTTATTTGATTATCGGCTACTTTATCGCTTGCGTATGCCTGCGGCTGTGGTCCTGGCTTGTCCAGGCCCGTGAGCAAAAGCCTTTGTAACCTTGCCCTGCGAATGCAAGATATCACGAGTCCGTCAAGCCTACATGCATCCACGCTACCGATGAGCCTGTCATGTCCACTTCATGGCAGTCCTGGTTGTCTCGCCTTGCCGGCGCTGCATTCACAATGCCACTGAAGGCCATCGCTAAAAAAAAAATCGTGGCCACTGTGATCGTCACATCCCTGGCTCAACGCTTGTTGCCCTAGTACCTGCCTTCGCTAAGCCTGAACCAGCGGCTCTACATCGCCTCTTCTTCGCCTCACTCTGCGCATAGGTGTCACCTTGCTGCTGCGGCTTTCGACTGTCGTGCGTGAAAAGCTTGCTGCTTTATGGACGGGGATCACCCTCGCCGTATGTGCCGGTTCGAGTGAAAAGAATAGAGCATCAAAGCTTTGACATGGCTCTTGTATGTAGACATTTGCATCTTTAAGGTGTCTGCATCACACTAAATGAATCCCCCATGGGGTACAGGTCTTGCAACTTTGCAGTGCTTTTCCATTTAGGAAGTCACATGAAGTGGGTGCAACTGCCTTAATTCGGCCCTTTTTGGATTATACAAGGTGGAGGACAGGAACCTGTGGAGGCGCATTAGCCCCGTGTGAAATATGTCCGTGATTCTAACGCCGGTAAGGTGCTGGCAAGAAACCACACCATTGTTGATCACGACATGTCGAAGCTGTACGGGCTACTCAAGAAAGCACACAAACATTAGTTTCTCTCGAATTCCCTCTTACTTGATACATTTCCACTGAGGCATACCTCGCTCAAAAAATCTCGTACAGATCCCCTTGTTTTCAGGCCCACCTCTATTTCGCGATGTTTTCCCCAAGTAGCAGGTGACAAGATCGAAACAGACATGCTCGATTTGTCCTTCTCATTCTGCACTCGCCTATAACATCTCATTCCACCAAAGCGCACCTACATCTGTAAAAGGTGCACACTCTCCTATCCTGCTAGTCGCGCTCTTGCACTGGCCACTATAGCCCAGTGCACATGAAAATCAAAAAGGCAATCTTAATCGAAAAGAAGCGAGCGAGCGCCTTTAGCACACCTGCACTGAACACTGGTTGACAATAAAAAGGGTTCCTTTTGGTGGGCGCTGCGCTCACTGGGCTGCTAAAAACAACCGCAGAGATAGAATCAGGGCTGAAGCAAACTTCATGTCCTCTCCTTGTTTCTTGTTCCCTTCAGTGGCTTAAATCGCCTCGGCTGCAGTAGCGGTATCGAATCGCCTCTTCATGCCACGTTATTTCAACAGATTCGAATGTGGCGCATGTGCTACGCATCCGCGGTGGCATTGTCTCTGCAACTGTTTTTTTTTTCTTTACAAATTACACATTCTGCAACGAGACGCTATACGTGAATCAACAGTCGGCAGACGTAATACAGAACTTTTCCACATGCCAGGTGCTCCAGGAACAATTCACCCCTTGAATGTGACCTATATTTCAAATTTGTATCGCGCTCCGCGTGCAATGCATTCACCCCAGGTACATGGAGCTAAAAGTGGCACTATACGAACAGAGCGAATCATGCGAAATGCGGTGCTGACATGATCTTATGGAGAGAAACATGATCCATCAACAAATCGCTTGGCATTCTGGGCCTATGTGTTGATTTCCACCTTCTAGTACTGCATGCCCCGCATATCATCTAGGCTATGCAAGTGCTTGGATGCATCTGTCTCGGCATGTGAGTCCTTTAAATTTTTTGGTCCAGTCCTAGCTAGTAACGCTGGTCGAGACGACACAAGATGAGTAATCAACTATCAACACTATTTTTCATTGGCACGTTCCATGCGCGACTTGCTCGGTTGACTGTGCTTTTTGACATGTCATGATTGGTTTGCAAAGAAACGACCATAGCACGAACTTTGGCAGGAGTTCAAAATTTTAAATGAATATATATACTGATGGCTAGCCGGCAGTGATCTTCATCGGACATGAAGTTTATTGCCATCCTTCTCGCAGCTATAGGTGCTGCAGCTGCTCGCCCGGTCGCGTGCCCCCCTGGCTCTTCAAAGGGTGCTTCCTGCGCTGTTGGTGAGCCAGAAATCAACTCCAAGCCAACATTCACCACGGTGGCTTGCCCTCCTGGTTCGCCTAAGGACGCCGTGTGCGCCGTTGACATCCCTGAGTACCGCACTCTCCCAGAGGGCAAAGACAAGCGTGCGATGTCTACTGTTTATGTTACATCAACTACGGGCACTACCACCATCCACAAGCCCTCTACGACCGAAGATGTCACGAAGACAGTCGTAGTCACTAAAACAGCATGATTCTAGTACTATAGACAATTACTGTGGAATTACTGTCACCGACACGGGTTCTGATGTTCCAAGATGTGGCTGGGGTACGGGTCCCGTTGGGTATGACTGCACCATGGCCGAATCCAAGGGTTGGGAATGTTGCGTTTGGCTGAAGACCTCCGCTCGAACTTCTGGAACGTGTCTACCGTGCTCAAACAGCGGCATCGTCTCACTATTGGCCAACAGGACGACGTAAGCCAAGTCTGGAATGATGGCAAAAATGTAGTATAGCGGCGTGATGAAGAACAAAGGAATGAGTACAAAACAAACGGTAAGAAAAATGGTCTTGACAAGCTCAACTGTGAGCAACACGATCATAAACACAAGCATATTGTCCAACTGCTTATGGCTTGTCACAAGGGGTGCATATCCGAGCTTTGATTCCATTGTGCTCATCACAATAGTGCGCTCTTCCATCGATGGTTTCATCCGTCGGTGGATGACCAAGTATACATTCGATGTAAGCCACATGACTAGGATGAGTGCTAGGTACACCACCCAGATGGTCGATGCAACCCAGATACCAGCAATAAGCAAGCCAGTAAGAACCACAGAGACAACTCCGATCACCACATTATTACCATAGCCGCGGTCAAACACCCGCTTGCCATAGTACCTGTCTGCAATCCAGGTCCATCGAACCAGCATGCTGTACATCACGCCCACCGCCACAGCAATGGCAGCAGAGTACACCATCAATGCAATGAATGCATCTGTGATATCTGAATAGATGCGAAGTATATAAGCACCAACCTGTAATGCGCACACGGCGAATAACAAAAAATACTCAAATCTGGGTCGACGCGCAATGGCGTAATAAAGAAACACTAGCCCAAATATACCAAACACAATGGACAAGAAAATATGCACACTGGGATCATGATATGCATCGAACACATCCTTGGTACAGATAGGAAAGAGCCCATCAACTAGGGGTGTATTCGATTCTCCCATCACGTCCTCTATCCAACGACGCAATGTGTCATGGATGTCAGTTTTTTTCTAACTAGCCCCGATCTACATAGCCACGTGGTATTACGCGTACAGATCCACCAACACTGTTTCGTCAGCCAATGCATGCACGCACTTGTCGCTACGCCCAATATAATCCTGCGTGCCATTAGTCATTTTGCTTACACGTACTCTAACACGATCAATATGATTACAATGATTTCCAACCATTCCGAGTGACTTGATGTAGCCTGATCCTTCAATAATTGTAGCATGTCTTGCAGAACCTCAACACGGATATTTAGCAGGTCAATTCGTGGCTGAATCTCCAGATAACTTCGCGCCGCAGCGTAGAGCGGTTCGAGATCTGGTTGCGACCAAAAGATCTCGGGCGAGTCCACCACCGAGCCGACCAGGTGGATATTCATCCGCAGAATGAATAGGTGACCGATATTCTTCATAATGTCAATGGGCGGCATACCAACTTTGCCGCTCTCCGCAATACTCCGCGGAATGTCCTTCGTCGTATCAATAGTGGCCTCGATCACACTCTCAAAAAAGCTAATTTTCGTGGACTGAGCCAAAGCATGCGAAAGAGATAACTTTGTCATATAGCTCGATCCACGGCGCAACGTAATCACGTCGTTGTATATACGACTGTAGTCAGCCAAATACCAGCTGAGATCTTCGCACTCGACGTCTTCAGCAGCGAGCCGCTCCACTTCAAACTTGCGCAGCTCACGAAGCATTCTCTTTTCTTCCGTTAGAGACATGCCCCAGATAACAACTGTGCCATATTCCATGAAAAATACCTCTGGCACGTAATGCGCAGGCTTTCGCACCAACGGCTGAGCAGGCGGAGTCGTGTCCTGCTTTGGTCTCTCGCTGCCACCCTCGCCTTCTTCCGTGATGGTCTGAAGACCATGATCAAGCGCAGGCGAATCTTGATGAAGTTCCGGCACACCTAGCAGGTCACCAGTGGGTGTCCTACTATGATCCAGTCGAAACGGAGGGCGCCCCCGTTCCAGCACCCATGGTGATGTGCTTGGCAATCCACGGGCTTCATCAACGTGCTGATACGTATAAGTCGTGTACACACATTCGTCAAAACGAATGACGTTCGTCTCATGTGACGCTTTGCGGGTTTGGAGCCATCGAATCAGTTCAGGTAGTTTGTACGACGTAGCCGTGCTGTAGGCTGTTACACGGGGCAAACGTGAGCGCGCCTTTCGCGTCAAACGCAAAGCATCACGGCGCATATTACCTTCAGGTATATGATGCAAATGCGACATATCCTCATTATTGATGTCGCCATCATCATCCCAATACAGGACAGCGGGCGTATCCTCCATCTCGGGCACGGCTGCCTCTGTGTTGCGCTCCGGCTCTTCTGGTAGGATCTTGTGCTTTAGAGAGCCTTTTGTCGTTCTATATTATATTAGTGCAATACAGCTATACATACCTTTGTGGTCCTGCTTTGCCGGCGAAGGTCGGATCAAGTGTCATGGCATTACACGGCGCAATGACAACGTGGAGCCGGCCGATAATTCGAGTGATTGCGCTCAAGCAAAAATCGGGCCATCGGGCCATAATCGGGTGACTACAATAAAGTGTAGTCTATATAAAATTCGTTGTGTAGCCTAATCACGACCTCAGCCATATACAAGCATTCTGCCACTTCACGAGACGGCATTCCGCCTCTACAGTTTGACAGGCTCTGTACAGAAATTTCCTTGCCTGCGCCCCTCTCGATCGCTGCCTCGAATCGTTCTAATCTCAGTACTCGTCGCTGATTGACCTTAGATCGTCGCTGCTCCATTCGAGCATCTGTAGGAATATTGAGAGGCGTTATGGTTGTCGGATTAGACATGAATCTGCCTTCATCATTTTCGTCTTGTTGATAAGGTCGTAGCCGAAATACGTCCCTGTGCAAAGGCGGAGCAAGTCGGATAACTGGTGTGTTTCGTGGAATCTGCACACCAACCACATCAGCATCTGGGAGACCAACGTCTATTCCCAAATGCATTCGTGCCTCGTCGTCATCAGACAAGATGTGTACCGTTGGTCCGTCACCCTCACCTGTGCGAATCATCATGAGTCGGCATATTTCAGGCTTGGCATCAAGGACCTGTGCCATAGCACACAGGTTCGCTAGACTCTTTCGCATGTCTTCCCTTGGTATCCCGGCTAATGTACCATCGTCTAATACACCCACTTCATACATACAAAGCCCATCCCCCTCCGTGAGTCGCCAGTTGAGCTGCGTCACTAGTCGGTCAAACCGATCAGCAGAGGAAGGAATAATTTGGAACTTGTACTCGACATTTCCTGTTGCATCTTCCTCTGGTTCAAGAGAAGACAAGTAACATGTGCGTGTTTCTTCATTCTTGGTTAGCATCGACAAGGCGTTAGGACAGCCTCGAATGGGCTCATCGCTCTTATCTCCATGTCCCATCATGTTTGAGGCAGTCCAAAGAGAGCCATTTCTGGATGTAAGTCGCTATCTACATTCTAGATATACATACCTGCTCTGCTCTGAGCCAAACATGAGAAATGACTCATGCCTGGGTGACTCTGATCAACACTTTAGCGGGGAGGGAGGCAGGTTCTCCACTCGGCCCAACTTTGCACCTTATACATGACCCACAAACGGGCACAGTATTCTGCCACTCTTCTCCATTATCTTCACGCTCTTTTTTTCGCACATACAGGATACGTGCCTCTTACATTTCTTGTATGCACGATTGACTGCATATTAACGGCAAGCATCATTCGCTTCGTCTCATACACAGAAATCGATTTTCAAACCTATCTCCAGCAAGCGCAATTGTTTTTGGATGGTGAACGTACCTATACAAGTATCGATCCTCCGAACGGGACCGGCCCTTGCGTTTATCCGGCCGGCCACTTGTACGCCTACGCTATTCTAGACCACCTTACTGATCATGGTGCCTATTTGCTACCAGCACAAGTCACTTTTGGTATCTTGTACATATCCACGTTGTTCCTTGTTTCTCAACTCTATCGTTTAGCCAAAGCACCACCCATTTTGATCCCATTCTTGGCATTATCCAAGCGTTTACACTCAATTTACGTCTTGCGCCTTTTTAATGACCCTATTTCTATCTTTTTCGTGTATTTATGCATGTATCTTTTGTGTTGTCGCCGTTGGAAAGCAGCATGCATTTCATACTCGCTCGCCCTTTCAATCAAGATGAATGCATTGCTCTACCTTCCTGGTCTTTTGTTAATTCTGTTCAGGGCCATCGGTGCTACATCCACCATGGTGCATGTGGGTGTCATTGTTGGTGGAACCCAGGGTATCCTAGGTCTACCTTTCATTTTACGGAATCCTCAAGCATATATATCCAATGCCTTCGACTTTTCTCGCATGTTTCTGTATAAATGGACGGTCAATTGGCGGTTCTTGGGTGAAAAAATCTTTTCACACCCAGCAACATCTAAAGTGTTGCTTGGATTACACGTTTTCATTTTATGCGTCTTTGGCGTGCACCAATGGACTAATATTTCGAAGGAAGGATGGAAATGGGTCTCATCCAGATGGAATGGCGATAGTCATCCCATGTCTGCATCCTTTATCGTGCGGGTGCTGTGTACGAGCAACCTCATTGGTATGACTTTTGCACGCAGCCTTCACTATCAGTTTTACAGTTGGTATGCTTTCCAACTCCCACTCCTGGCATGGTCCACTACATGGTCCCTGCCACTTCGGTACGTTGCCCGCGTTACTCACAAAGTGCAGCATCGCGATCCCTGTCATAATCGAATGGTCATGGAATGTATTCCCCTCGACAACATTGTCATCAATATCCCTATTTCTCGCACATACAATGCTCTTGATCGGGCTATGGACAAGGCGCGCCCGTACGCCCATGCATGTTAATTAAGTTCCTAGACAATCTTCTGGCCGTCCGGCAAATACTCTGCTTGGACAAATTTCCCACCATTTTGCTCAAGTATCACTTGTGCACCACGCCCTAGGCCCGTGGAGGCACGTGGGTCCCAGGGAAGCCAGCCCGGGTACAAGCCTCTCAAGCGAGAATTAATGGCGGGACACCAATCCAAAAGGCCGGCAAGCTCAGGTGCCGTGCTTGAGTAGGGAGGGAGGCGACGACCAGTATTTCGCTTCCTGCGTTTTTCCAACAATCGTCCATAGCAACCATACATATCGACTTCGAAAAGATCATAAGCAGAATCATGCAATTTGGGTATGGAAGGATTGTTCGGCTCATCATCGATGCCCACGTAATTTAGGCGTTGTGTGCCGCCAGGAATCAGCTTGTTCGAGGGCCAACGAAGAGCATGTGCATGCAAATCGACAAAACGACGCTTCTTGAACTCATAGCTCACCACTGTAATCTTTTGGGGATATGTGCCGGTAAACTCATAAAAACGAGCAATACTGAACAAAAAATTCTGGAAGCTGTCCAAAGCATAATCTTCCGTCGTCATTCGCAACCGGCCAAGGTCGAAATACTCATTTGCACCCATGTAGCGCGAGGCACGCGCTGCCTTGGATTTGTCAAGTGGCTCAAATGGTAGTCGAGACTGAGATGGGTCTTCTTGTGAATCGCTAAAAAATGGCAATCCTTTGGACATTGTCAGGGCTAAATGATAGTAAGATTCTGCCTCTGTTTTCCACGACTGTCGACGAGTTTGACCACCACTGAACACGAGCAAACTAGACCTGTCTTCGACTGCAATTTTTAATCCTTCTTCAATATGCTTGACGAACGTTTTCACGCTTCCTCCTCGCTGATAGTCTTCAAGCAGCCAGCTTGTGTCATTCATAATAAGTGCTGGGTCATCTCCTTTCCAAATGGCATGACCTGCCACCATAACCAAATGTGTCAGTGGAGACTCCTCGGCACCAGGGTATGCAGGCACAGAATCGCGCAAGTGGATGTTGAAGGCCGGGTGTTCTTCAGCAGATTGAATGTTTGATACGACTGGAACATAAACCTTACGGCTTCTTGTATTGAAAAGCAATGAAATTATAAGGGCACAAGCTAGTAATGCGACACCCAGGTTGGTGACTCTAGAGCGGGCAGACATCCGTGTGTGCATTCGTGTCCATAAGCCGCGATCCAAGACATGCCTCTGAATGTCCGACCAATGCTGCGGGAGCGACATGTCCGGAGCCTCACTGCTGTAGGAAGCTCAACTTGCAAACTCCTCTCGACTCTGCCGCGACCGCGCCGACAAGTTCCAGGACTTGGGAATTCTGCGGCGTAGGATTGACGGGCTTTAATATCGGCCGACAAGTTAGTCAGCACATTCGTCGTTGCCCGACCACCATATGACGCGGCACATCCACTTTCGCCCACTGACCAAGTGAAATGGTACGTATTGTGCATACCGCACAGATCTGACATGAAAGCTAAAAGCTAGTGCTCCGCATCTTGTCTGGGCCGCCGGTCACTTTCTGACGTTCTTTGCAGGTATGCGATACTGGCTTGCCGTGGCCGCGTTCTCCTGGACCGGTTACGATTTATGGTACCGCCTAGCGTATCTCGGTGCTATAGTCAGCTATGGCGTCGTCATCTATAAGAGCTTCGGTGTTCCACGCACAGAAAAGTCGTATTTGCAGCGTGCTCTCATGGATGAAAATGTCCAATACCTGGTGATCGCAATGTATTGGTGTTGGATCAAGCCCATTTCCTGTATGTGTAGCGATTCGCGATCTAACTCTGCGCAGTGACTCTTATCCCCTACATCACCTTTTCTCTCTTCCATCTTCTCACGTTTACCCGCACTACTATTCTACCCTCCATGGTGCCTGCAGCACGGAATGCTGATGGCACATCATCGCCTGCAGGTGGCGACCTATCCAAGTCTATTCAGACTTGGGTGAAACAGAATTATGACCTTGCTATGCGCTTTGTGTCTTACTCTGAAGTGATCATTTTCATTCGTGTCCTTTTTGGAGCCATTCTGTTTCGCAATTCGCTCTTGGCCCCGCTTCTGTATGCACACTTCTTGCGCCTGCGCTTTTATATGAGCAGCTTCACACGTGCTGCGATGCAACATGTTCGTGCTGAGCTCGACAAGATGACGCAGCATCCATCCTGCCCTCCCGCACTTCGTAAAGGATACTTGATGCTCACTGATTTAGTTACGCGTTACGCTTGCACTGTGCTCAGTATTAGCAGGAACCAACCCGAGCCTGCAAATACTGCCAACCGCACAGCTGCCGCCTCAGCTTCGCCGGCGGATCCAACCAAGCTCAAAACTCGCTAGACATTCATTGACGTATTCTCTTACATAGTCTACATCACAAGTAGCTGGCATTCCATACATTGGCATCCTGCATGTACTCTTGGTTGCTACTTGAAAGAAGCTTGAATACCTTGGCGGGTGATCCTAATATATACTTCTCCATTACTCTCTGTGCACAATGGCGAGAATACAACTCGAAAACGACGTATTCCATGGTCATTCCTGCTTTTATTTCGATCATGTGTCAACAGGAATCGCGCATTGATGCAATTCGTCCATACAAGGCCTAGTTGAGCCACCTTTGAATCCCGCTCAGCAAGAAAGGTGGTCATTTTAATGTCACAATTTTCTTTACGCGGAACATAAGCCAGCAGCCCCGAAAAGTGGGCTGCCTGCAGGGTATAATTCAACGGAAGCGATACAGTTTGTGACTCTTTACGATATGGTATCTCGAGGTCCGCTTTAGACCATGGAATCTCCTCATCAGCAAGCGCTCGCTGCACGAGAGCTGCATCTTGGGCAAATGCATCATTTACGTGATTCGTGACGATGACGGCTATAGTTCCGTCAGCTAGCCTTTTTAGCAAACTCGCCAATTCATGCAGTCTGAAAGCACGAACACTGTGAATTGATGCAGATGTTTCTGGAAGAGCAGTGTCATGAAAATCCTCTTGAAGGAGAGGTGGTATACTGTCCACCACAACAAGCTCCACAGGATTCGACGTGAGTCTCTTTCTTGATATAAGGCCTGGCAAAGTATATCGTAACAAATGCTCTGCTGTGTCAAATGTAAAGGCGCACGCCAAATACACGTTCTCGAGTACCAGTCTCACACCGTCTTCCACACGATTGTGTACATAGGCTGTCGGGTAGGTACCCTGTTTTCCGTACCATTCCTCCAGAATCTCTCGAGCCATTTCAGCCATTCGATTCACCATATGCTGGGCAGCACTTCTTCCTTTGGTCGCTATAAGCGCCACAGCTCTTCCATTTCCACCACTTACGACAGCATGGGCTGCCGGTCTGTGCGTCGTAGTATGCAACCCTAGCGCTGTACAGACCGCCACATGCAAACAGAGCTGAGTTTTTCCAACTGAGCTTTCGCCCACAATCTCTGATACCATTCCACGGGCAAATCCACCGTTCAAGCACGCATCCAGCGTGAGAACACCTGATGGTACAACCCCGTGCTGGTTTTCTCGCAAAGATTGCATTGCAAAGCTTACATCTTTACCTTCATCATCTTCTCCCGGAGTTCCTGAAACAACAGAATCTTCAGAACCGTCCAGCAAATTCCATATAGAAGATTGCATAGGAGCAACAGCTCGCTCTACCGTCATTCGAATATGTCTTGCATGGGTCTCCGTAGCATTTAAATTTTTAGCGAGTGATGCTACAGTGTCTCCCAAAATACGCTCCACGCCATCATACCCAGCTACTATTAGCAAGGAGCGACTTACCTCGTCTGCAGAGCGCTTTATCTCGCGCACTAAGCGCACTAATATCTGTTATTACAAGTGGGTACATAGGATAAGTCACGCATCTCCACACACTTCGACGGGATACAGCTACAATCAATACCTTTTTTGGGTTTTCTAAGGGTCTGTGGATCAAGGCTGGGTTCAATAGTGAAACTACCCTTAACGTTGCCACGTAGGCTTGCTTGTCATTCGACTGCGACGAGGCGAAGCAGCACCGGTAACCCCACTGCCAGTGGGCGAATACTGCGGTGAAGAGGGAGAGTATTGTGGAGAAGTTGGTGAGTATTGCGGAGAAGTCGGCGAATACTGTGGCGACGTAGGGGAGTATTGCGGCGACGTTGGCGAGTACTGTGGCGACGTTGGCGAGTACTGTGGCGACGTTGGTGAATATTGCGGAGACGTTGGAGAGTACTGCGGAGAAGTGGGCGAGTACTGCGGAGACGTCGGAGAGTACTGAGGAGAAGTGGGCGAGTATTGCGGCGACGTCGGAGAGTACTGAGGGGATGTAGGCGAATACTGCGGCGACGTCGGGGAATACTGGGGAGAAGTTGGCGAGTACTTGGGACCACTTGCTCCTGGACGACGACCCCTTGCTCCAGCCGGTGAAGTTGGTGAGTACTGAGGAGAAGTTGGAGAATAAGCCGGTGAAGTGGGTGAGTATACCGGGCTTGTCGGCGAATAGTTTGGACTCGCAGGTGACATACGAGACGTGTACGTGCTTCGCACATTTCCAGTGCCAATCATCGGACTCGAGGGCGAGTAACTTGGACTTGCGGGACTGTAAGCGGGCGAAGTCGCACCAGCAAAAATCTGCGGCGATGTTGGACTGTAAGCGGGTGAAGTCGCACCGGCAGCTCCGATCCATGGGCTCATCGCACCCAAGGCGGGACTTGTTGCATTGTATGCTGGACTCGTAGGCACATACCCAGGCGAAGTGGGAGCTAAACCATAGCCCGGACTTTGTGCACCAAGTGGCGTACGCATAGGACTTTGTCCCATGCTAAGATAATCACCATAGCTACCTTCATCACCACCCACTTGAACCAATGGCGAGAAGCTAGCCTGTTGTTGGACGCTAAATCCATCATCGATATTTGGTGAACCAGCATCGTATGGCGTCATACCACCCGGAGTTCGCGAGCCCATATCGTCGTTGTCCATACCCAATCTAGACGCCCAAAGGTTGGCGTAAGACTGATCACGATTCACAACCACATCCTTTAGCATATCGACATCAAGATTCAGCTCAAATGAGCCAGTTCCCATAGGCGCCATTTGACCCAGAAGAACATTCTGGCCCACTCCCTTACAGTCATCCATATCACCCATAGATGCAGCTTCCATCAGAATCTCAACCGTTTCTTCGAATGTGCAACGCATCAATGCACCCTGATTAGTACGGTTAATACCATGTCGAGTGATCGCCATTAGTGTGCCTTGGCTCGTCATGATATCCACCAGTAAAGCGAGGTGTCGATAGTTGACATACGAACCATCAAACTCAATGACATTGCGAATTTCTTTCAGCAGTGAGCCACGCGCTGCTTCAATTCCAAACACACGGAAAACCTCAACGCAGTTGTTCGAAAGAGTCCGCGAAACATCCACACCATCAACAGCAAGAACATCTTTCAGGTTCGTACCATCCGTTTCTAACACATACTCCTTCAGCGTATCCCATTCACCCGTCTCAGGGTCAAACCGACGCGTCGACTTGTCTTGCTTGACAATGAAAACCTTAGAAATACCAGGTACACCCTTAAGAGCAATGTCCGTGAGCATTTGCTGCGCAAGACTCTTCAAAAACACGTCTTCTTCACCTTGCACTTCTTTGTCAGGATCATTGTCAACGATGCGGATACGCAACACAAGTTCTTCCGCGTTGTCTTCCGAATGTATGACAAAAATATCCTTTCCGAACATGGCACCGATCTTGGAGGCCACCTCTGCCATAGTCAGATTTTTGTCCAGCATCTGCGCGCGATCCAATACAAGACGCAATAGCCAAGGAGACTGACGCTCCAGGCTAGCTTCTACTTCTTCGTCAGGAATAGCAAAGAATGCGTCAACAAAGTCGCGATCCTCTGGGATCACTGTCGAGCTCGGATCAGGGTCATAGAACACTTCCACTGCTGACGTAACTGTCTGCAATGTCGTGTACGCCAATGCTGTTTGGATAATCTTGGCCGATTCGGATGACGCGCTATACTTCGGATGCAAGTATACAGTGACCGACGGTGTCTTGATGTTTTCAGCGCAGTTGATGATTTCTTTCAATCGAGGTACACCAAGTGTCACATTCTTGCTCGACACACCAGCATAATGGAACGTATTAAGCGTCATCTGTGTTGCAGGTTCACCAATGCTCTGAGCGGCAAGCGTACCGCACATTTCACCAGGTTGTGCAACACTGCGCGCAAACTGTCCCTCGATCTCACCAAGAATCCATTCCCATGCTTCACGTGTTAGGTGATGGACCTCAATGACCTGCTTAGTACAAAGGAAGGATCGAAGGTGTATCTTAAATAGAAGAGTAGCATTTTCTTGCATCGTTCGACTAATCTTGTCGTCGCCACGAACAACCAAAAGATTAGCAAGCACACGCTTTAGTCCATCCACAATTTCAAACGGCGACAAGTCGCTGGGCCTACGCGGGTCGATGTGGAAGATCTGCTGAGCATTTAGAACGAGACGGGCGATATTAAGAGGTAAGTACGTATCCACACGGTCTGTTGGGAAAATTTCAGTGCGCAGAGTCTTGCGATCTTTCGCCAATTGCTCAAATTCTTCTTCCAATAATTGTTCCAGCTCAGGGGACCAGTCACCCAGACCTGCACGCAGCGTACCTTTTTTGAATCCACCATGACTAAGGTCTACCTTGAAGCGGCGACGGAATTCTTTGTCATTCAATCCGTGAGTTATCAGTTTCTGACGCTCAACCATGGCACCATCAATACCGTCTTCACCGTATGCGAACTCAATGACATTGTTGGTCGAGTTCCGCACGGTTCCGTCGTAGCAGATGGTCACATCTTCCAGAGCCTTTACGAGTCGGCGCTGAATATAACCTGTTTCTGCGGTCTTCACAGCAGTGTCAATAAGACCCTCGCGGCCAGCCATTGCGTGGAAGAAGAATTCATGGGCTGTCAAGCCACGAAGATATGAATTTTCGACAAAGCCACGACTTTCAGGTGTGAAGTCATCTTTGGTAAAATGTGGCAGACTGCGGTGTCGGAATCCGAACGGAATGCGTTTACCTTCGACAGATTGCTGGCCGACACAAGCGGACATCTGAGAGATGTTGATAAATGAACCTTTGGAACCAGCAATTACCATCTGCTTGACGTTGTTCCAGTCTGGCAGGTTTTGCTCAGCGTGAGAACCGACATCGTCACGAGCTTTGTTGAGAATCCGATTAACATTAGCTTCGAAAGACTCACGCAACGTCATACCAGGGTCCGCCTTGAGCCAATCGTGACGGGCAGCCTGAATAAGATCCATAACACCAGCCTTGGCCCTCGCAATGGTTTCATTGATGTTTGCTGTGGTTGCTTTATCAGCCACTGTATCACCAATGCCGATAGAGAAACCATTATGCAGAAGCCAATAATTGACAACACGCTGAACACCGCCAAAGAAGTCACGACACACGACTGGTCCTCGTTCACGGAAAATAATATGAATAAGACCACCAGCCGAGGATCCAACAACTTTTTTGTTAATCACACCGTACATAATTTCACCATTTTCAATGTGTACACCATCATCCTTTAAAAAGTTGTTATTCGCAGCCTTTGCATCACCCAAAAAGACATTAATACCTTTAGGAATACACAGTGACAGCAGCTGCTTTCCAGACCAAAATGGCTTCGGTTTTAAAATACATGGCTGTGGTACAATTCCGTCCCAATCAGGCAACCACATAAGGATATTTTGGACTTGGTCATAATCCATGAGACAGTCACGAACAGTAAATTTTCGAATGCCACAGAGTGTGTCTTGCACAATGCCCATCACTGGCTTATTAGCTTGTGGCGAGACAATCTGTCGGGGGACCCATGCAATCTGCGCCAGCTCTGCCCGGGCTTCTTCACTCTGTGGCACATGCAAGTTCATTTCATCACCATCAAAGTCTGCATTGTAAGGTGGTGTGACACTGAGGTTTAGACGGAAAGTTGAGTAATCCATAAGCTTCACACGGTGAGCCATCATACTCATTTTGTGCAGACTAGGCTGTCGATTAAACAGCACATAGTCACCGTCTTTGAGGTGGCGCTCAACAATCCATCCAGCTTGCAAAGCAATATCACCGCGACGGTTGTACTTCAAGTCAATACGCTCGCCAGTGTCACGAATGACATAACGAGCACCGGGGTATTCATTTGGACCGTTCCTTACCAGTTCAGAGAGGTAAGCACGATTGTATGGCGTTACACGCTCTGGATACGTAAGGTTACGGGCAATGCTCTTGGGGACACCAACTTGATCAAGTTCAATGTTAGGATCACCCGTAATGACTGTTCGGGCCGAGAAGTCAACACGCTTACCCATCAAGTTACCACGCAAACGACCCTCTTTTCCTTTCAAGCGCGCACGAAGTGCTTTCACAGGTCGACCAGAAGATTGCAACGATTGTGGTAGACCCGCAATGTCATTATCCATGTACGTTGCCGAGTGATATTGCAACAGATCGGCAAAATCATTCAGTATATGAGCAGGCGCACCCTCCTGTTCCATTCGGCGAAGATTAGCACTCGCCTTGATAATGTCAGCCAATTTGTAAGTCAAATCATCCTGTCCCAAGCCACTACCAAATTCCGTCACACCTGGACGTACCTGAGGTGGTGGCACGGGAAGCACTGTGAGAACCATCCAATCTGGCTGGGCAAAATCTTCGGATAGACCGAGTGTTACAACATCTTCGGGGGACACCTTCTTTAAAATCGTGTGCACCTCCGAAGCAGGAAGGGGACGCTTTTCTGTTTGAGCGATGCGACCAATTTCATCGCCATCTTCGTCTTTACTCTGACGCCACACCGTGAAGAGCTTCAATGCTTCTTTTCGGATGGCTGGCTGCTGGCGACCGCATCCTCCATGCCCGATCTTGGGCTGCGTCACCTCCCCGAACTCATCCTCGTCTTTTCCTTCATCTGCTTCACATATACTGATTTTCGAGCAGTACTCCCAAACTCGCTGAAAACGCCTCTTACGATTAACACGAGTTGATTGTAACAAACTCTTGAATACAGGGTCGGAAATCTGTATGTGTTAGCAGGCGGCTGTGCAAGAGATTTACTCACAGGATCAGCCTTGAGCTTGCCGCAATGAACGCAAACACATTCCAAAAGCTTTTTTACCTTTCCCAGGAAACCAACGTGGAAGACTGGGCGAGCCAAGTCAATGTGTCCGAAGTGGCCTGGACACTCTGCCATGCCTTCACCGCATGTCTGACACTTATAGTTCCTGTCGATGGTACCTAGCCTTGGATCTGACAGACCTCCAACTCTGTACTTCCCTGTGGCATCATCTTTCACTTCTGGAAATTCGACTTTGCAAACAGAGAATGCACGCTGTAATTAAAGTATTAGTATTCTGCTACCACACGCGACATGTAATACCCACAATCTCCTCCGGACTCAGAATCCCAAATTGTACCTCCTTGACCGGGCGCACAGGAGCCACTGACGGGGCAAACTGGTGACCGATCATCCTTGTTGAACAAGAAATCAAAACTTGCTCAATAGGTCAATTAATGCAACCAGGGGACGGTCTTTCGTGATTCGACCGGAAGGATCCACGTACTACAAAGAGTACGGGTGTGGCCGACGACTTTCGAATAGACAAACAGTAAATAAAACTGAGTGTCCAGCGAAGACAATCACAACGTTGTTGCGTTTGCTTCGATTTTTCGTCGTCGTCGTCGTCAGAAAGAGGATTCGAATTTCCGCCACCTCTGCTTACCCGTCAGTGGATTGCGTGTTTCCAGTCGTCAGACGCTGTTTGTAAAACACGTGTTCAGCGATCATTGATCCAATCAATTATCAGCTTTATCACCTGCGATGACCGTCACACGTGACTAACTCGGCGGCATCCACGCCGCTCGCCACATGTGGGTTGATACGCACGGCTCACCCACACCATATATGGTTTTGTCCAAGTCTGAGTTCCGTGATTTAGTGCAAAACGCGACATCTCCGCTTATGCCTTCCAGTCATGAGGACATATCTGCTTTTTGTGAAATAAGTGATGCGATACGAGCGAAATGCGTATTACCTCAATTTGCCGTACAAGAACTTAAACAACGATTGACTCACACGAATCCAAATGTGCAAATAGTAGCATTGAGTGTATGTGAGACAATGAATTGATGTATACTAACACTTTAAGCTAACAGATTACTGTATAAAAAATGGAGGCATTCATTTCATTCGGGAAATTGCTAAACCTGATTTTATGGAATCTATAATATCGGTGTTGAAAGAACGTGCGAATTTGGAAATATCTGTTAAAGCGAAGATGTTACAGTACTTACAGGATTGGCGACACATTGCTAAATCAAACAAAAAAGAGCTAGGCTTCATCATTGAAGCAGTCGAGGGCCTGGAAAGGGATGGCTTTGAGCTCCCACCTCCAAATCCCATCACGGCTGAATCAGGCAAAGCTTTCACAGAAGCCCCCGTCGCCCCTGAATGGTCTGATAATATGGTTTGTACCAAGTGCCGATCTGAATTTGGTACATTCCTGAGGAAACATCATTGCCGCAATTGCGGTCGTATTTTTTGTTACAAGTGCTCTACAAAAACTATGCCCCTTCCATGGTACAGTGTAAATGATCCTGTGCGTGTGTGTGATGGATGCTTCCAGCGAAAATGTCCTGTTTCTAAAGCTTCTAAAAGCGACACAGACCAGGTCTCTCTCTCGAAGCCGTCAAGATCTGAAGATGATGAGCTGACCAAGGTTATGGCGTTGTCTCTGAAAGAGTACAATGAGCGACAGTCTGCATCAGTCACGGTGAATAATACTTCGACACGATCGAGATTTCCTGAAACTACAGATGCAGAAGATGACCCAGAGCTGGCTGCTGCTATTGCGGCGAGTCTCCATGAATTAGACAAGCATAAGCAAAAGGAAATAACGCAACCCGAGGTGTCGTCTTCAAAAAGAATCCCAAACACACCAAATGCACTTAGCTGCAAATTACCTGCTGAGCGTACCTTGGAGGTGGATGCCAACGATTTGGATAATATACTCACATTTTACGATACTGTTGTACAGTCAAATGCTTCATGGATTTCTAAAGTTCCAGGAAGTGGTATACCTCTACCTATACAGAACATACAAGATAAAGCCGCTGCATCCCGTTTCAATGTGGCTAAAAAGTCAGACTATGGACATCGACGTCTTCGCGAATTAACGGATTTACACGAAAAGCTCTCAGAAGTTGTAAAAATGTACGATACGCTGTTAGATAAGCAGTTTGAAGGCAGAGTCTCTTTTCATGATGTGTCACGACAACCAGATGTGGCTCCCATGCCTACCGTCCACGATTTCCCCTCGGCGCCATCCGACCCTTTCAACGAAGCGTTTTGTGCATCTGCGCCGGTCATTCCGGAGAACAAATACATTTCAAGTGACCCTATTATGGCATCTTTCGAGTTGCAGAAAAAGGACCCCGGAATGATGAGCAACGCTACGCATGAACGTGATCCGACTCCGACTCCAGAACCATTGCTCATCGATTTGTAAAATAGTTCACCCTCAGTAATTCCACCTTCAAAGATAGGATCTCTATTTCAATCTGGAATATTTATGCGAAATCATAGGGATTGTGCCTGAGGATTGGCGCCCAAAGGTTCCACATCGGTAGATGCCGGCTTTTTGGCAAAGAAAGACATTTGCGACAAGACGCTAGACGTTAGTGATGAAAAAGATTGAATGGCTTTTCCGGTAGCCGTCTCCGCAGCTTGTTCCATTTGCACTTCGAACAGGTGCGTACGAGTATCCAGCCATATAGCCAGTGGCGTCACGCCAACGGCATATATTAGTCCCCAGATATAACTTTGTAACCAAATATCGCTCTGTTTAGTCCACTCAAATGTCGATACTTGGGGTGCAGGGGCAGGTGGTATGACGTGCAAAGGCGATTGTTCACGCAAGAAGAATGCTAGCACTTGCTCGTGTGCAAATGAACCACTCGACACTGACGGATCTGCTGCACAAAATTCATTCACACGAGGAACGAGATATTCCAGCAATGGGTCTAATACATCGAAATTAATGGTTGGGAGCCAAGTATCAATCCATTCCTGCGTTGGAACGAATCCATTTTTGCCAATGGTTAAAGCGACGTGATCCAACTGAGCTTTGGACAATGGTCCCGAAGATAGTATTGAGGGAAGCGCTGGTGTTTCTGTCATCTCAGTTTCCATGAAGGCTGTTTGTTCTGGTACCTCTGTTGCAGGTACATCTATCCTGCCCATATCTTGATCTTTCTCCTCAGCTTGGGCCGCCTCTTTCGCTACGTTGTCATTGTTCTCGTGGTCAGCGGCGCGGTCTTTTCCAACAACTTTGCCTTCGGAAGCAATCCCCTTTTCTAAATTGCTTTCTGTACTTTCCACACTTCTTTTATCGCTTTCGTTTACAGACTCCGCCGTTTCCTTTGAATGACCATTATGATCAACTCTGCCTTCTTCTGTCTGACAAGAGAGGGAATTTTCATGGTCCCATTTGGTATTCATATGATATGTTTCTTCCGAAGGAGTCGGGGGTAGTTCCTTCAGCTTCACATGATTTTTTGCATGTTCACGAGCGAAATAGATCATACTGAGCGCCGAGTTCAGCTTAAAGGAATGAGTACGTTCAATGATGTGTGCCGAACGAACAAGGATGTACACCAAATGGACATTGGAACTGTAATTGTACTGTACAACACGCGACAACGTTTCCAAAAACAATCCGAGAAGATAAGGATGACTTGGGTCGCTGAGCAAAAACTTAGGTGAAGCAAGCTGATGTAACAGCTGCTCAAGACGCGATGCAGAAGCCGCCGATATGCCTTGCCAAAATGGAGATGTGTTGTACAGGATTAACAGAATGCTGGAGTAAAGGGGAGTCAAGTGCCCAGAGCTGGCGGTGATCAGAAGATAAGTGCCCTCAATCAAAACGTCTAGTGCTAATGTGCCTTGTCGGCGCAATAAATGGACAGGAATAGTTATGCTTTCAATACTGTTTGGCTTAGATAAAAATTTGGCAAAATCTTTGTATGATGAGAGGTCTTGGAGCATAAAAATTGCCAGATGGGCTTGACCTATCGTAGCGGGAGCGCACTTGTTGGATAGCGCCACGTAGAGAAGCCATGATAACATGTCGAAAGCGATCCTGGGGCTTTGTGTCACAGTTTCGCAGAGCTTGCTGTTTGTCCGTATCAAGGTCCAAATCACAACAAGCATCTCGGAAACATGCTCTTCTGGTGCCTTTACAAAAGTTGAGCGGGCACTGCCCATTTCAAAAGCACCATTTGTTACAGCCATACTTTCTCGAAAAATCTTGCCCGTTCCATTCATTAAGAATAAAAAATCACTTTCACGGTACAGCTTCCTTGTATAAAATAAGAACAGATTGCTGTGATTCGACGCAGGCTCATATGAAAGCAAAGCACACAAAATTTCTAGGCATAGCGACGTATACGTGTCTCGGGTAGCATCAGCACCCAATATTTTCCACCGTTCTGCCTGTCGATAGTTCGCGACAGTATTTAGAAGACTGCAAAGAAACGAGAGAACCACCGGTCTTTCTAGCTCACACGTCACAAATTCGAGTGCTTGCATGCTCGAAGTACATAAGGTCTCTTTTGTCACGTACATAGGTTTGGAGAGCAAAATCAGAAGAAGACGCATAATTTCAGTTCGTCGAAGAATATGTTCGTGTGTTGTGTTCTCAAGGTCTACCGGTGATCCAATGCCTGCTTCCCAAATTGTAAAGTGTACGCGACTGACATCAGAATTGTTCGATTCGATAAACTGCTCCTCTGTCCAGGGCATTGTGAACCCGAAATGGAATAAAAGCTCCATTAAAGTCATAATAAGTGCGTTTCCTGTGCTGGGAATGGATTCTGTCGCATCCAAACCTGGGTCTGACAACGGATCCCATAGGGAGTCGTCACCGTCTGTGAGTATAAATTGACCTTCCGTAGAGCTTGTGTCGTCTGACGCTTTCGGATCTGCAGGTACCAAAGATTTCTGCGCATTTTTACTTGCACGCATTCGCATGGCGCGCGTCTTGCTGGACCAGAGTGCGCTATGTTCGAGATCCGTAATATCCGTATCACACTTATCAAGCGAGCCTGCTTCATAAATTATAGGTATGATGCGCGATAACACGCGAAAACAGTTCAAAGCTTCTTGATGGCGATCACGGCTGTCGGGCGCCTTGGGCATTGTTGCACTGGTTGTGAACAAGGCATTCCATCCTCCAGAGCTGCTAGGTGGCAGAGGCGAAAAGCTCGGATCATTGACCAAGCTTTCTAAATGTAACGTCAATACATCAACAAGAGTGACAATATTTTCTGGCGCGTCCTCGACTACCTTGCGCAAATCCTGCACATTTAGACTGGAAAACACGTCGTCCGCAGACAAAAACATGGTCGTAAATTGCACCCAATATCGGTAGTCTGCAGTGGATATATGACGCTCTGTGTACAGCCTGGGGATACCGCTCTCCCGAGAGGTTTGGAATATTTCCTTTGGTTTGCTTGAACCAAATACATGCCACATGCTGTGAAGTAAAGTGCGTCGTTCGCATCGACCATCCTAAATCCATCCATCGGTGGGTGAACTTATATAATTTTTTATCAGCATGGTACAATTTTAAGTTCGTCGTTTGGTCGTAGAGTGCGGAGCGGCCACCTTCCTTTCGAGATCATGCTGGAGCGGCGCGTCGACAAATCAAATCCCAAGAATGCAGAAGTCGTGAAACCTTTTACTACTCCAAACGAATGGAATGAAGGAAGTAAGGTTGCATCGTATGATGCTTTTTTGAGCACGTTGAGGTATGTGGGGAAAGCGCGTGTACTTACCGCTCTAGTATGATGGCATCCGTGGCTGTTATTTCAACTGTACCCGATGTAGCAGCGATCAGTCTTATTTGCTCCTCTGCCTTGCTCATCAACGCAAAGCCATTTGTACCTATGAAAGAGGGCAGGGATATGAATTCGAATGCATATGCAAGCTTCTGGTTCGTATGACAACTTTGACTAATGCATCATCAGTTTTGCCCTATTTATGAACGCATTCCTTATTGCTCGGAAGGTGTGTGCACTTATGATCTCACAACAGCTTATCGTGATGCCAACTCAAGCCAAGCCGCCTCAGTAGTTTCTTGTTTCCTACATTACCAATAGTTGTGTATCTCTTATGCTCATTGGAGCAGTTCTTTGGATGTTCCACTACCTGTCATGTCCTATGCATTTCAATGAGACGATGGCCTTATCTTTGGCTGCACGTGACGTGAGATCGTTTTTGGGTGAGGTTTCAGTCTGTTTCCCGCTTCCCCACGTTGCTTGTCATGGCGGCTATCTCGGATAACCAATCGTATCTCCTTGCCCATCGCAGCCTCCAAGGTGCGTGAACTATGTGTTCAAGCTTACATACAGGTACCCAGATTGCAGCAGTCGCTGCGACACCATTCTACCTAGTTCAGTCCATTCGCACCCGCCGTTTTTCTTTGAGGGGCTTGGCTCGCTACAACTGGCTTATCCCCCTCCTGGGTGCTGGTATTGGAGCAGGCGCTGGCTGGACCGAGTCGATTCAAATAAGCGCACCTCTTCTTTCGTACCGCACAGCTGCTATCCGTGGCGACAACGAGCGCGTTCGCCGCGATGATTTCCATCTGATTGGTTCTGTTGTCGGCGCACTTGCTCTTCCCGCTCTGTTCCTGCGTCATGTTGGGCTATTTAACGGTCTACTTGGTGGTGCCGGTCTTGGCGGCGCGGTCGGTATCCTCTCATACTTTGGTAAGCAGTACTCTGAAGACAAGCTCAAGGAACTGCCTATCCCAGGTACGGAGCAGAAACTCCCACTCCAATAGATGCAAATCTCATGCCTCTCTTTGTGATGAAATGCAGTACGGATCATTTCGATACAATGCGATCTCTGATTCTTTTCAGAAATTTGCATACATGTACAAAGTTATATATACCATTCGAGCTCATTGCGACACCGACTTTTTCTGTCGCGCTTGAGCTTCTTCCTCCTCTTCGTCATTATCCAATTCCCACGTCTCCATATCCTCGTCACCTTCTGGTCCCAGGCCCTCGAGCGTCTGCTGCCAAATGCCACCTGCTCGACCTTCTTCGGCAGGGCGCTGGTGACTACTCGGTGAGCCAGGCTCTAAGGGTTCTTCAGATCCTGTCCCCGACATTTCCTGATCCAATTGCTCACGGACCTCTTCAGTGACCACGAAAGCCTTACGCTTCTTTCGATGATCCAATACTTTGCGCATAAAGTGACGCATACTTTGGAATGCCTTTCGACTGGCATCTAGAAATAGGAAAAATTGGAACACATGCACACAATCTTCGTAAATTTCATGGCGCACTGGTACACCAGCCAAAGCACATTTGTGACAAAATAGCACACCTTCATCGCGCAGCCTCTCGGCATCGCCTGACTGGACCAACATGGGAGGTAGACCCTTCATTTCACCAAACAAAGGGCTCACGTAGGGATGCATCAAGTATTTGTCCATATTGGGCCCCAAGTAAGCGTTGATTGGATTCATGTGGTTGCCACGCCAAGGTCGAGGTAAATAGTCGAATTCCTTGTTTGTCTCCCAAGAGTCACAAGATAGAGTTAGATCAACCCACGGGCTCATCAGCATGGCACCACTAGGAAGGGGATAGCCATTATCACGCAGGTACATGAGAAGTGCCACTCCTAGTCCTGCTCCAGCACTGTCAGCTGCCAGAACAATATTGTTGGCAGGAATATGTAAGTCGTCTGTGAGACGCAAATAAGAGTAGACCACGTCTTGCAGGGCACCTGGAAAAATCGTTTCAGGAGCGAGTCGATAATTTACACAAAACACGCGACATTCACAGTACTTGCTTATGGCAACCGTCAATGGACGATGTGTTGTAGCCGACATAATGAAATATGCACCGCCATGGACATACAAAATAACGCGCTCACTTCGTGAACGATTTCCAGTTTGCCATTCGCTTTGGAGTCTGCGCCATGTCTGTTTACCCACGATCCATTCACCCGTGAGCTCGCGTTTTCCGGTTTCTTGTTCATCATACTCAGCTAGAAAACCGCGCAAATTGCGCCGCTTCACCCGGAACGTCACTGGAGTTATAAGACCATCTTCGGGAATCGGTAAAAATCGTACGAGCTCAACAAATCGTTGCAGGCCCTGGATAGAAGCCAGGTCTGTGTTTTCTTCAGCAAATTCCCGAATCATTCTAGTCAATATAGACATTTCGACGCCCCAAGACTTCTTTGGTGGACCGTATACCAAGTGCGATATTATGGCACTTCCAAAGGAATAGCCTCGGTTCAGAATAGCAGGAACGGATCGGATTGCTTTTTTGAACGTCAAATCTTCTTTTGGCTGAAGTTCAGCTTTTGGATCCACTCGCGAATACGCAGGCAATTTTGCAGTACGATATTGTTCAAGCAATTTATTTAGCACTTGAATAGTGTCCGACGAATGCGACACTTGTTGTGATTCTGCTGTTGATTCACGAATAAAGTGTCCTGTATAAGAACTTTGCTTTGTTATATTTTCGTCCTTTTTACAAGCTTTCTTATCAGATGGTGCATTGGCACACCGCGTTTCACTGTAAGTATCCCCCTTGGATGGAGGATCACCAAGTTTTTTCACTCGCGCTTGAAATTGCTCGATTAAATTGTCAAGCTTTGGTCTTCGACGATTTGACACGGTTTGATTCTGGTTTCGTAAACTTTGCAATGCGACCAGACCTTGTATTTGAGATTTGAGTAATTCTGTTTTGGAACGAGGAGACGAGGATTGTTTAGGTATTCTCGTCAATTCAGGCATCTCTCCTTCAGGACTTTCCAAGGATTGCGTAATCCATGGATGCTGCAATGCTTCATGCACTGTCATTCGTGTATGCTTGGGACAAACACATTGCCGGATAAAGTCCTGGGCGTATGGTGACTGTAATATCCAATCTTGTTTGCGGAATTCATATTCCACGTTTACAGTATTTTGGAGCGTGGCTTGCATGCTATCACCATGGAATGGCGTATAGCCGCATAATAAAGTATAAGCAATGACACCACATGACCAAACGTCCACGCTTTGATCGTAACCTTGGCCCATCAAAATTTCTGGTGCAAAATATTGAGCAGAATTAGATGCCAAGATCAAATAGTCTTCTTCTGGCATGATTTGTGCGAGATAAAAATCAGAAATTGTAACGCGTTTGTATGTATCCTTCTGGTGATACACGAGGATATTGTCTGGTCTCAAGTTTGTGTGCACAATACCATTCGAATGAAGATACTGCACACCAGAGAGAAGCTGCTGCATAATGCATTGAATGTCACATTCTTTGTAGAAAGAATACCTCAAAGTATCGTCGAGCAGCTCACCCCCCAGATAAAAATCCATCAAAAGAATGATAGCGTTATCAGTCTCATAATAGTCTCGCAAAAGGTTAATGTTGGGATGATCCAAGCGCATCATGATGCTAATCTCATCTTGAATACTAGCTTCTTTTCTCACTTTAGATTCGGCAAACTGAGCTTCCGGATCTAAACAAGGTCGCATTATAATTTTGGCAGCACGACGAGTTCCAGTTTCCCTCTCTACACAAATCCGGAGAATGGAAAATGCGTCAAATCCAAGCACATATTCTGTCATGCTGTATTTTTTATTAAATTCTGCTGAAATGGTGTCGCTTTCATTGAGAGACTAATAAGTTAGTGAGCACACTCTCATGGTTCCTGCATACCAGCATAAGCCATTCGTCAATGCACTGATGTTAGTGTTCTACTTCCAAAAATCGCAGAACCTACACTAGTAATCTCCCCCCATGTTTTCATGGCGGAGCAATACTCAAAGCACAACAGTGGCAATAGCGCCAAATTGTCGCTCCGTTGAATACAGCCCTCGGTAGGGTTCGCTGACTCTCATGGCGCCCCGCATGGGCATACCCCAAGTTTAGTCACATGATTTTCGTGGATAGGGTCTCTTGGTCCCTCGTTGACACCCGCAATGCACAGCACATTGAAATGACATGCCTATAGTATCGATACAAAAGAGAATACCATCACAGAATTGGTTCCCAGCTAACACCACATCCACAACCACTGCCCTTTGCTTGCGGATTTTCGACAATGGCAAACTGACTTCCAATCAATTCCGTCACATAATCAATAGTACTGCCCTTGATAAGGGCTAGCGTCACACTGTCCACAATCACTCTGGCATTGGATTCAACAAACACACTGATGTCAATTCTTCATTTACCACACATACAAATCATCCTCTTCATATTCGCTCGATAGTTCTAGTTTGTAGACATATCCATGACAGCCACCTGGTTCAACAATCACACGAAGTCCTAATTTCGGATCTCTCTCGTGTTCTGACAGTGTGCGCAATTTCTAGTCACGATAAGCATTCTCAACGTACCTCAATGGCTCGCTCTGTCAAGGAAACACCAAGCATATCTCCTTTCAAAGCATTCGGATCCTCTGGATTTTTCGGTTTTCTTGCAATACTCATAAATCCACGGAAAGAACAAGCCGGGTTGATTTTGTTACTTGGATGAGGACCATGAACAAAGGCGCGTGTGGCGATGTCAACTCCAACGAGGGAACTTGGTCGTACGCGGCAAGTGATACATGCTCTACTATTCTTGCATATCACTTGCTTTTGTGGAAGTCGGTATAATAAGGCTCTAAACATGAGCTACGCTTGTACTTGTGCGAACAGTTGCCACAGAGATTCTCGCGGTCGAGCCACTAATTGCGAGAGTGCCGACACTCTGTGCGACCCTCTGAGTGGAGGAGCTCGACACGTGGTACACGTGACGACCGAATGGCTGCGGCGTGTAGTTTTCATGACCAAGGGCGGCGCAGCAGGCGCACCTGCACCAGAAGGTATCGAATCTGGACGAATCTTCGAACCATATCACCATGAGTGCCAGTGAAGTTGAAGCCATGAAAGATGTATGTATTTCAAACATATCTAGGTCCATGAATTCTAACATTTGGTAACAGCTTAACCTCGAGAACCAGGAGGTAGATGCGAACGAGCCGGCTGCCCCGCAATCTCGCGCCGAGCGCAGGAGCCGTAAGCTTATGCAGGGTGTGGGCCTGAAGAAAGTGGAAGGTATCCAGCGCGTTACTCTGCGACGCCCGCGTGGTGTAAGTATAAATTTGCTGAATGTAAATATAACTAACACATTCACAGCACCTTTACGTGGTTGCCAAGCCAGAGGTGTTCAAATCTGCTGTGTCTGACTGCTACGTCATTTTCGGTGAGGTGAAGAGCGAAGACATGAGTGCTTTTGCTCAAGCTCAGGCTGCTCAGATGGCTCAGGCTCAGAAGTCTGTCAGCGATGACGCTGGAACTGCCTCTTCGGCTCCCAGCTTTAACTTGAACGACCTTACATCTAGTAAGAAGGTTGAGGACGATGAAGAAGAAGACGAAAATGCTCCTATCGATGAAACGGGCGTCGATCAAAAGGACATTGATCTTGTTATGGAACAAGTGTCTTGCTCGCGTCGCAAAGCCGTGAAGGCACTGAAGGAAAATGATGGTGACCTGATCAATGCCATCATGAGCGTGAGCTAACTAACACTCTCATACATTCTCATGCACCTGTTTTTGTCTCGGTGCATTCTATAGAAAACGGCCTTACTACAATTGTTATGCTGCCTATTTTGTTTCTGCGTACCACTGGCGGTTTGTCATGCTGAATTCCAGTTTGATGTGGAATGCGCTCCGTCAGCTTAAATCCCAGAATTGTGATCGGATACACGTAACGCGTGGAGCCAGCCTTGTCGTATACCTGTATTGTCTACAGAACCGTAACTTTGCTTCTTTGAGATCATGTCACGTTCCTACGACAGAGGTACGATCCTTTGAGTTTTGATAAACTAACTTATCACTCAGCACTTACGGTATTCTCACCTGATGGTAAGTATCTCTTTGATATGAAACTCGCTGACCTGAGCAGGTCATTTGTACGTGCTTTGAGGAATTCGTCTTGTGCTGACACAGCAGGTTCCAAGTCGATTATGCGCTTGAGGCGGTAAGGAAAGGTACTTGCGCCGTCGGTATTCGTGGAAAAAATGTTGCTGTTCTTGGTGTTGAGAAAAAGAGTTTGCAGCAATTACAAGACCCTCGCACTGTGCGCAAGACTGTCATGTTGGACGAACACATTTGTCTTACCTTTGCAGGTTTGAACGCGGATGCTCGTATTCTAGTCGACAAAGCACGAATTGAATGCCAATCACACAGACTCACTGTGGAAGATCCAGTAACGGTTGACTATATCACTCGGCACATTGCCGGTATTCAGCAGAAATACACACAATCTGGAGGTATGCGTCCTTTTGGTATCTCGACGCTACTTATCGGCTTCAATCAAAATGAAACCCAGCCTCGTCTGTTTCAAACAGAACCATCGGGCATGTTCACGGCATGGAAAGCGACTGCCATCGGTCGTTCTTCTAAGACTGTGCGCGAGTTTCTGGAGAAGAACTACAAGGATGACATGTCGGAGGAAGAAACTACCAAGCTTGCCATTAAAAGCTTACTGGAAGTTGTACAGGCAGGTGCTAAAAATATTGAGATTGTCGTGATGACCGGGCATGGTCATTTGAAGACTCTCGAACTCCCGCAGATTGAAGAGATCGTGAAGCAGATCGAAATCGAGCAAGAGGCGGAGGCTGAACGACGTCGCACGCGCCTTGCTGCAACAGCAAGCGCCGAAGCCTCTATGACAGGCAGCTCGAACTGAATTATGAGCAGACACATATATATCTACTTTGCATTTCTGTCGAGACGTGTGAGAGCGTTTTCTTGGAAACATGCCCCTATATTAAATTACGAACGCCCTTTGTGGGTTTACAGATTGCTTTAGAATGCCAAAAATTTCTGACCCCACGTTTATAATCGTTTCGTTTCGTCGAAGATACTGTTTAAAATAGATTATCTTGAGGCGTAAAAAAGCACGGGCAAATATGTTCTTATTCGTGAAGGACGGAGCTTGATCCTGTCAGGCACCTATCGACTCTTCTGTTTCATCGCTATCCAATGATGTCCTCAAACCAGAATCTCTTGGGACTGAGACCGGGCGTGCATGTAAAGCAGGATGAATTAAGGCCAATAACGATTGATAGAGCTGAACCATTCGATCTCTCCAGGTACGCCCCCTCGCATCTTCTGTGAGACGAATGCTACCCTGATGCGTAGGGCTTTGCTCTGGTGCTTGCACACGACCCTTGACCAACGTTGGTAAGATAAATGCCATAGCGACGACAGTCATGAGCAACATATTCTGCCAAGTAAATATATGGAAAGAATCAGATGAAGTGATTTGACCGATTTCTTTTCCGATAGCAGTATAAACGAGTGAAGTGCAAAATACACCACATAATGTAGACAGCCAGAACGTACTTAGAGGTACACCAAGATGAGGAGCAATGATATTAACAACAAAATGTGGGGGGACGGGCATCATTCGAAGGATAGTGAGGTATGATAAAAGATTGCCCTCATATTGCTGCACGGTAGCCTTCCATGTATCAACCCGCTGTTGCCATCGCGGCATAACTCGAATGCAGTCACCAACATGTTTACTTAGCAAGTAACAAAAAGTGGCACCTGTAGCAATAGACATGCACACAATGGGAAGTGCAACCGGAACGCCCCATAATGCACCAGCCAAAATGCATAAATACATTGATCCTGGGACAGAAAATGTTTGAATGCTGTATGTAAGTAAAAGGTGCAAGCGTACAATAAAAACACTGAAAGCCACACCACCATAACACGGTAATAATGCTGTTGGTTATAATTATCAATGACCTGACAAAGAACCTTTAAATCTTGAAAAGATCTCGGTACATGGACAAATGCTTGATCTTCTTCACGAATGGGGGGCAATGCAGCCCAAAGAATGATAAAAAGCAGAGTCACGCTGCCCAACAGCGTACCTATCAAGAAGACCATTGTACGAAAAATCAAAGTCTGTTTTTCGGCTGTGTTCAACGGCAGCGGTGCATCTGCTGCATTATACACAGGCATGGTTTGCCAGGCTAAGGCTGAGTTTAAAAATGGTGTTTCAAAACGAATTTCGTCGTCATTCTCTGTATTTTGTGAGGAGTCTCGTAGTTCAATTAGTGTTCTTGACTCATCTCGGGATGCACGCAAGGGCAGCAAGTGCTGATGTGCTTCATCTTGCAGCGTTGACATGGCCCATTGAGTAGATCTTGAAGGTCTGTGTCGCTGGGTAATCACGCTTGGGGTTTGATCAATGTGGAGGGTTAACCAAGCCAGTCCCTGGAACCCCAGGCAAGCCAATCGAACGCCTAGTTGGCCTGTGCGAATCGGAACAGAGCCGGAGTGCTACTTCGCTTTCAGCCAAGAATGGGGCAAACGTCACCTTAAAAAATCGGTAGCGTCCCGGAATCGTGCATGATATCGTTAATATGCGCCATGAGGGCGCATTCGAACATCATGATCTAGTCGTCCCAGTGAGCATATAAAGCGCATCCGAAGTTAAAATTTCTTGCTTATCCTTCTGCACTCGCTCCGATCTTGCTTTTACCATGTCTGAGACTAACTCTATGTGCACCAGCATGCAGTCCATGGATGACATCATCCCTTGTGCGTCAACACCTCAGCCACAGACACGCACAGAAGGTACGTAGTAAGTTACCATTCATAGGTGTCAGTGGCCTTGTTTGAACACCTACAGCAAGTGGAAGAACACCTGTGTGGCATAGAGCTACGCATGCAAGAACGCCTACGTATTCTGGAGCTTCGGGTCATGCAGATGGAAAGACAATCATGGAAGCGCTCCTTTGGCGCCACAAGTCATACCTTGCCCATTACACCTAGCAGTGATCCATCTCTTAGCTCTCGATCGTCGTCCACTGGTCCCTTGAGTACACCAAGGACACAAAGAGGATTTGATGACGGACCATTTCGCTCTTCTTCACCGGATGCATTCAATCCCTACTGGATTTCCCCCATTATGGAGGAAGAGTCTTATTTACCAGGTACGCCTCCTCGGAGCTCACACACAAGGCTTACATGCATTTCCACAAGCGCTAATTTTTTCACGTCCTGATCCATTTCCTGCATGTAAAAATTCAAGCAGCAAGTTCGAAACAAGCTACATACGGAAACTGGATCTTGACATGGATGACCATTGCTCTACAGCTGATGCACTGAGTCCATCGCACCAACATCACGATGTAACCTCCACCACACCTCCAGAAGCGAGCCTCGAATCTCCACACTATGCTCTCCATGACATTTTAGTGCACCACAATCAAGATGCTAGCGTGAGTCTCCAAGTTCAACTCAAACGTGGTACTACTGAGCGCCGTGAAATTATTTTGAACGCTATGAAACCGCTCATGGTACCTCTGGCTACTGACCAATACGGTCACTATCTTGTTCAACGCGCGCTCAGCATACAAAAAGACATGTCACAGTATCTTTGTGGCGCAATCGTACCACTTACTTTATCACCATGCGGCGTGCATGTGATTATGCGAGTATTGGATGGCCCTGAAATATGGCAAAATGCTGTGACTAGGGAACTTTTACAAGATTCTCTCAAAACTACCCTCACAACGCAGCACTCTATGTGCGTTTGGCAGAAAATTTTCAATGTTCGATGGTCTAATACGGGAATGCGTTCTGAAATTCGTGCGCGGATTCACGATACGTTACGGGGCCAGTGGGCCGATATAGCGAATACAGAGACGGGGAGTGTTCTGTTTCAACATCTTTTGGCGAACATGATGTTGAGTGAAACAGACGATGCCATTGAGGAAGTCTTCCAGCGTTTTCACGAGTGCATATGTCATCCATGGGGGGTTTGGGTCATTCAACACCTCATTGAGCATGGTAGCACTGCGATTCGCGAATGCATCGCACAGCGATTAATAAGTTCCGCTGCCACTGTATCATTGTCATCGTACGGATCAAAAGCGGTGCAATGTGCCCAGCGACACTGTGGCGAAGTCTTCCAAAATAAATATGCTGATGTCCTGTGTCGAGTTACGGCATCGCAGCAAGAAGCAGCGAGGCCGAGTGGACCAAGCCGACCTCTGATAATCGAGGTCGCTGCTGCACAACATGGCCTTCCAATTTTGACCCAACTTTTGACGTCGACGACTCCCGCTCGTCGCACACTTATTATCGATCTTGTTCGAATGAATGCTGTCTTTTTAAAAAGTAACCGCTCAGGCGCTAGGGCCTTCCAATTGTGTGGTGCGTATGGGTATGTCTTACATCAGAGCGTGCACGCGCCTATGCCGGATATTAGGCACGTAAAGCATCTAGTAGCAATGATCGCAGTTGCTGTGCACGACTTTGAGTTGTACGTTCGCACCATTCAATCAACGACTCATTTTCGAGGACATGTGGTTGTATAGCTGTGCATCTTCCCCGGACTTTAGTCCAAAAGATACCATTAGGCTTGTCGTCCAACACACCCATCTGGATACTTCCTGCGCACAATGACTGTTCAAATTCAGTGGCATCAGCTAGGAGATATGTCCAATCGTACAGAGATATTGTTGTTAGGATAGGAATACACGTAAGTGATAGGCGTTCTGTAGCATCTGTATCGCAAATGACCTGGCTAGAATTCACGTAACGGGAAACACGTGGTAGACGGCAATCATACAATGCTGCCACAGCTGCCAAAGCCGCAGCATCCATCACGCAGCCATCTGCGCTAATACAAACAACGTCGACATGTAAAACCCACACAGCTGATCCCGTCTCGATACATAATGAAGTACATGGAAGAATACCAGACTGATTCAGGAACGTTTGCAAGTAATGAGTCATAATTTGTGCTTCATCGCCTGGAGGACCTGCCTTGTATTGAGGTGAGCACAGAGCGGGGAGCTCGACATTTGGAATGACAAATCCTTCGTTAGGGCGCTCCAGTGTCGGCTCAGCTACCTCCGCATGCACCGCAGCCGTGACTAATGTACCTTCCCCAAAGCGCACAAGTGCGCTGCCATAAGGCTGTGACAAAATACCGGTGGCCAAGGATGCCGAACGAAATTGATCTAGGGAGCGCCCATCCTCTCGAATCCGCTCCTCAAGATGCCGACGAAAATAGTCTGTCGGATATATCTTTTTGAAAATGGTCAATGGTGCTGCCGCATATGCCTCAGCCAAGTTTTCATGTTTTCCATGGATGGTTGACATGATTGAAGGGTTGGCAGAGCACGCCTGGACGCGACAAGTCGACACATTTTTATGTCAGCAGACACAGCTGAGAAATGGTTCCCGCTCACTCCTATTGGTCTCGTCTCGAACAGGATGGCGTGGGACCCTGCGCCTACTATCGTCTCAGCTCCTGGAAAGGTCCTTATTGCTGGTGGTTATCTCGTCCTCGATCCGGCCTACCCTGGAATTGTGCTCGTAACAAATGCCCGCTTTTACTCATGTGTATCAAAACGCACCGAAAGGACGATTCGAGTGCGTTCACCGCAATTTCAGCATGCGGAGTGGTTATATGCCTATCAATTACCAGAAGAAGATGTAAAAGATTCAATTCAAGCAGCGAATGCATTGCGCTTAATTCAGTGCGGTGATCCAAACCCATTTGTTGCCCTAGCACTTTTGTACGCATTACATGTTTCTTTCGAGTATTTGGGCCCATCCAAAGCACGCGAAACTTTATCGTGTGGTTTTGATATCATGATTATCGGGGACAACGATTACTACTCTCGACGTGTGAATGGAAAGGTGCCAACAATCGAGGAACTTAGAGCACTCGAGCCGTTCACGTCCCATCCATGTACATTGGGTGACGTTCACAAAACAGGGTTGGGATCGAGCGCCGCCATGACTACGTCTCTTGTCGGTGCATTGCTATTACACCTGGGTGTAGCACAAGTTGAGTTCGGTCAATTGACCTCGACTTCACTCGGCCTCATTCACAATGTCGCACAGCTGGCGCACTGCGCAGCGCAAGGCAAAGTCGGCTCCGGCTTTGACGTGTCTGCCTCGGTATGGGGCCATCAATTGTACCGACGCTTCGATCCTGAATTGATCAAGGGTCTTATTCGCCACGAAATCGGATCGCGAATCGTAACTGACCAAAATACTACCGTTAACAATGTGAGTCCTGAACCGCTTGCACTCCTGCCCACACTGGATGCCTCTAATCCACTTTGGGTCCCAGCTCCACCACCATCGGCTGCTTCTACGGCTGTCGAAGGCTTGTTTTCGTTGCACACATCGAATTCTCCTCAATGTAAAGCACGTCCTGCCCCGCTGTCGCTACCACCTGGTATTCAAATGTGCCTAGCTGATGTCGATACTGGTTCGAATACGCGGACGCTGGTGGGAAAGGTCAGTGATTGGCGTACCCAACATCCAGATTGGGCGGCCCAACTATACAACATCATCGCTTCTTCTAACCAATCGCTCGCGGATGGTCTTCTTCAGCTTCACATGGCTTATGCAAACGACCAGACTGCGTATACCCAAGTATTACAAATGCTGTCGCAAGTTCCTTCGTCAGATTGGGATCATTACTATAAGTCACACTCATCATCTACGTGCTCATTATTCCTTGAAGTACGAAATGCCATGCGCTCGATTCGCGCAGGTATGCGCGAATTGGGCTCGCGATCCGGTGCTCCGGTCGAACCGCCGGAAATGACACGGTTGCTCGATACTACTATCAATACAGCTCCAGGTATCATGGGAGGTGGCGTCCCTGGTGCAGGTGGCTATGATGCACTCTTTTTGCTCTTTCTCTCGCCCTCCTCTGTGCATACACACATGCCTGCTCCTGCTCCACAGAGCGTGTGTGACATTTGGCAGACGTACCGTGAGCTGAGTGTTGGCCCCCTTTTGTGCAGTGCTGACTGCTCTGATGTGCCATACCGAACAAATAAGAGTGGCGGAAGTGATCACGTCACCCAAATTGCCCAAGCTTGGGCACAAACCTCTCCGGCCATGCGCGTCGTGCAGGATGCGTCCACCGTACCTGGCCTGGAGCGGTGGCTCAATAGTGCATAATGACTAAACACGCTGGTTAGCACATGCGCTCGTCTTACGCGAAGCGCTCGTCACTATCATCATCATGGCCGCAGCAGCGATCCTGCGCGAGGCATTGCCTTCACTAGACGAGCCCATTGTAACATACCTCGATAGGTACATCTATGATGCAGGCGAAGATCCTACTGTGGATGTGATGGAGGATGTTGTGCGTCCCATGCTTGAGTCTGCTGTTATTTGTGAGCCTTCTGACTCACCGAAACGACTAGCGCTCCCCACGCTATTCGAAAAACTTGGCGCCATTGTTGCAGAGCGCGCACCAAAAAAATCAGTCGAGAGCCAACGCGGTCTTGCGCGTCTGGAAAAGGTCGTGGACATGAGCACCTCTGAAATTAGTTCCACGATCACGTATGACGCTGGCAATGATAGCATGGACTTGGCTCTGGGTCGATCGACACGTAATCGCACGACTGTCGACATCAAGAAACTCGAGAAGCAAGAGGCAAAAACTCGTGCCAAGATCGCGAAGCGTGCTCAGCGCGACCTCTATGAATCCAGCAAGCTCGTCGAAAACGCCAAAAAGATGGCTTCTTACGAGGAAATGTACATGCAAGTCAACCCTCTTGAATCAATCAGCTCAGGCGCAGCCAAAGGCAAAAATAAAGATATTCATCTGCCGAATATTGATGTGAGCTTTGGCAGTCATCGCATTCTGACGAATGCCGAACTGACCATGGCATATGGCCGCCGCTATGGTCTGATCGGTCGTAACGGTGTTGGTAAGAGTACACTACTCCGTCACATGGCCCTGCGTGACGTTCCGATTCCCACCAATGTGTCGCTACTGTACGTGGAGCAAGAAATCACTGGTGATGACACCCCTGCTATTGAGGCTGTGCTCAAGGCAGATGTATGGCGCGAAAAGCTCTTGTCAGAGGAACGTCGTCTTAATTCTGAACTGCAACAGCTGGAAGACGCGACACATGCTGCTGTAGCAGCCGCAGACCAGAATAAGGACGATGGCACAGAGGGCTTGTCAAAGGGCTCTGCTGTCGATCTCCCTACGCGACAGCGCGAAAACCAACGTGACGAACTATTGTCTCGATTAGGAGATGTGCAGGCTAAACTAGTCGACATGGAAGCAGAAACTGGTCCAAGTCGTGCTGCCACATTACTCAACGGTCTGGGTATTGTTGGAGATGACCAAAACAAGCCTACCAAAGCATTCAGTGGCGGATGGCGCATGCGCCTTGCATTAGCACGCGCCTTATTTTGCAAACCTGACTTGCTCATGCTGGATGAACCATCTAACATGCTTGACTTGAACGCTATTGCCTGGCTAGAAGACTATCTTGTCAAAGAGTGGGAGGGCACACTCCTGGTCGTATCGCACGACCGTGCATTTCTCAACCAGGTGTCAACAGACATTGTCCATATGCACTCTGAACGCCTCGACTACTACAAAGGCAACTTTGACCAGTTCTACGAGACCCGCGATGAACGTCGCAGGAACCAATTACGTGAATACGAAGCAAACAAGCAAAAGCGCGAACATCTTCAGGCTTTCATCGATCGTTGGCGCTATAATGCAGCTCGTGCTGCACAGGCCCAGAGCCGTATCAAAGAACTGGAACGCTTGCCTGTACTTGAAATGCCTGAGAAGGAATCAGGTGAACACTTTACTCTACCCGAAACCGATAAAATCAGCCCACCCTTGCTGCAACTGGACAATGTCACATTTGGTTATTCGAAGGATAAGATTCTTCTGCGTAATGTCAACTTTGATGTGACACTTGACAGTCGCATTGCTTTGATTGGTAGCAACGGCGCTGGTAAGTCGACTTTGATCAAGCTCTTAATCAATCAACTATCCCCTTTGTCGGGCGACGCCAAACGGAATCCGCGTTTGCGAATCGGTTACTTTTCTCAGCACCACATCGACCAACTTGATCTCACTCAGAGTCCTGTTGCTTTCTTGGCATCGCGGTTCCCTGGCCGTACAGAACAAGAGTACCGCCAACATCTTGGCTCATTCGGTATCACAGGCACGACAGGTCTCCAAAAAATTGCCACATTGAGTGGTGGTCAAAAGAGTCGTGTGGCGTTTGCCCAGTTAAGTTTACTGAAACCACATGTTTTACTTCTAGATGAGCCCACCAACCACTTGGATATTGAAGCTTTGGATGCTCTCATGGAGGCCATTAACCATTGGAATGGTGGCGTGATCGTTGTCAGTCACGACGAGCGCTTTATTAATGGCTGCTTGAAAGAAATGTGGGTGTGCGACAATGGCACTGTCTACAAGTTCTACGGAAATGTATCTGAGTACAAGCGTGTCATTATTGAGTCAAACAAGCGCAAATTGGAAGAAGCTATGCGTAGTTCTAACACCTAAACTGTATGTCTCTGCGACTTGTGCGCATAGAACAACGCTGTCTGGACGGCCTCGCGTGTGGCTTGAAACGCTTCCATAACACTGTCGTAGCCTTCATTGGGTAAGGCTGCATCAGCTGCTGCAGCAATGTGTTCGATACGGGTATCTGTTTTTTGCAAGATGGATATCATACTTCGTGCTTTTTCAATACGCTGCTCCACGGATCGATACGTGTGTTCCAAGGATGGAAGAGCGGCTTGCCAAAATTGCTGTAAAAATTCACTTGTCGCAGCTTGACAGGACACAATCTGCTTGTTAACATCCGCAGGCAATTTATCCAATGCTGTCGAATATCGCTGTTCTTTCTGTTGTCCCATGTTTTTCAACATGTGATGCAGCGTTGCACTCATTATCTGGCCTGAAGGTGAAAATTTGCACAGGTCCAGGTGCCATTGCGCAAGATCCTGACGAAAACGGGCATAATCAAATCGATTGTCACCTTGTACTGTTTCAGTTTCTCCATGTATGTCGGAGCCATAGTATGCATGTGAATCTTGGATCTCTAAACGACGCCCTGAGTTAGATCGGCGCTCAGTCAAATCGGGAATCACAATATCCTTGTCATAATGAGATTCCCATTTACGCTTGGACTGTGAGTCATACTCTTCATCAACGCCCCCAACTTTCCTTCGCACACGGCGAGCACCATTTTCATCGAGCGCGCCCAAAGACGAAGTAAGAAGTGATTCAGCGTGTTTGTTGAATCGACGAACCAATGATAAAGTGCGTCGATCAAACCCTATTGAGGCTGTGCTCAAGGCAGATGTATGGCGCGAAAAGCTCTTGTCAGAGGA
>ERZ1030949.74-NODE-74-length-38797-cov-15.651489_pt1 | contig 38797 bp, 28 predicted proteins | sample MGYA00517297_ERZ1030949 | MGnify/ENA primary metagenome ERZ1030949 (study PRJEB33718, sample SAMN03159698) | human skin metagenome | collected 2014-05-20 | study: EMG produced TPA metagenomics assembly of the PRJNA266117 data set (Human skin bacterial metagenome...
CCACCATACCGTGCCCCCCGCGTCGGCCCCTCACCCGCCTGTGTCGCTACCAGCTACGGCGCATGTCCCTCCCTCTTCCTCGCGCCCCACGCAGCGGCTCTCGACCAAGGCTCCCGCCACGGTCGCGACGGCCACCGTGCATGCCGCGACCGCGCATGCCCCCACGTCTTTGAGCAGCGTGCTCAGCGAGGGCGGCGGCAGCCGCCACGATCCCGCGCCGCTGCGCCGCGCGACGTACCACGACCGGCGCGCTCGGCCGCCGCTCCTCGCCCCGACTCGATCGCGTGCGCACCCGATGGACGCCGTGCGGCGTCCGTCGCCAGCGCGCAGCAAGCGTGCATCGTCCGGCTCACGATCGCCGTACGCATCCACCAGTCTGCCCAGCACCAGTCCACGACGGCCCGGCCTCGGATGGAGTGCCCTCCCGCCTCCCAGGGATGACGACGAGCCACGCACGCGGACATGGAGCCAGGACGTCGCCGCGAAGGGCACGCCGATGTACCCGATCCTGCAACTCCCTCACGACGACGTCATCCACGACAAGTACAGCCAGTACTGGCCCGCCCCGCCCCAGGCGCCTCCCCTGCCATCGGGCTCGCTGCCTCGTGGGAGGCATCGAAAGAGCTTGTTCCACTTTGCTACATAGCTAGTCCGTTTCACGAAGCCAGCCACGGAGTAACAGTCCCTCGACCTCGTCGCGGCGCACATGCAGGCGCTCGCCAGCGCGCAGGTGCATCGTGCCACGCTCCGTCTCGACATGGCTCACGTTCCGCGTCACGAGCACAGACAGCATGACGTCCTCCGGCGGCCGGATCGCATTCGGCGCCACCGGCGCCGCGTACGCGCGAAAGTCCGAGCCGAGGGCCTCACGCGCGTGGGCAGGCGAGATGCCCTGCGCGATGGGCCATGTCACATCGAGCACATCCAAGAACGCATCCTTGTACAGCGCCACGAGCGCAGCATACGAGCGCAGCCACTCAAACTCGGTAGGATCGAGCAGCGTACGTAGCGACGCGCGCATCGCCTCCGGCCCCTCGTCCAGGACGAGCGATAGCGACCCCGCCTTGTCCCATACGCGCGCACGCAGCCAGTCGAGGCGCTGGCGGTGGTACGCTAGCAGACAGCGCTTGTTGCGGTACGCCTGCAGGTGATACGCCACCAGGCGCGCGGCCAGCGCGGCATTCGGGCGCGCCTGACCCGATGCCTGCTCCGCGCGCGCCGCCTCCGCCATCGGCGCCAGCTCCGCATGCAGCTGCCGCGTCTCTAGCATCACATGACGCACGCGCTCCGTGTGGTACGCCCGCAGCGAGCCGGTCGTCTGGCTCAGCTTCGCCTCCTGGACCAGCTGCAGCGCGGCCTCCGACGGCATCCCGAAGTGGAGTCGGTCCGCAGGCGTCGTTGGCCATGTCGCTCCACGTCGAGGCGCCGAGTGTCCGGGTGCGTGGCGAGCACCGCCTGGCCGTCGATACATGGGACGAGCTGCAGCTGCGTCTGGAGCGCATCACGGGCATCCCGCCGGAGGCACAGCGCCTGGAACTCGATGGCGCCCCGCTCGAGGCAATAGAGCGCCTGGCTCACGGGCACACGCTGCGTGTCCTCGACGCGCGTGGCCTGACGCTGGGCGAGGAAGAGCAAGTGACCAAGTTCGAGCTCACGGACGACCAGTACGCGGCGCGCGACGACTCGGTGCGCGCCTTTAAGAAGCGGCACCATCTCGGCCGCTTCGGCCCGCCAGCACCGCGGCCGCCGGCGCCGTGCCCCGACGTCGGTGTGCGTGGCATGGTCGATACGGGCGACGGCTTCGAGCGGCGTGGGACCGTGCGCTTCGTCGGCCCCACCTCGTTCGCCGCAGGCACATGGGTCGGCATCGAGTTCGACGAGCCCGTCGGCAAGAACGACGGGAGCGTCCAAGGCACGCGGTACTTTACCACGCGCCCACGGCACGGCGGCTTTGTTCGGCCGTCCAGCGTACACACAGGGCCGCAGTACGAGCCGCTGGAGGACGATTGGGAAGTCTAAGGCCACAAATCTATAGAGGGCGCGTCGGACGCCGACGTATCTGCATACCCACGCACCGTCTCTTCCAGCACCATCGCTCGCTCCGTGACCATATGACTCGTGTCGAGCGTACCGACGACGCGCGTCATCACTTGCGCAGCGAGCGTCGCGACGGCATGGTGCGTGACCCCCTCCCGTAGCACACTATCCAGCAAGTGCTGGACACGCTCGGCCAACACCGGCGACGTCGCGCGCGACGTCACATCCAGCAGGTCCCGGGCAGCCAGCAGCCCCGGCACGGGCGGCAGGGCCGCTGACAGGGTATCCTCTGTGCGCTCAGGCGGCGCGAAGAGCGCACGCAGCGCATCGAGCGACAGCGACATGCTGCGCGCCAACGCGTCCTCCTCGGGCAGCAGCGCATGGATGAGCACAAGCGCATACACACTCGTGTCATCCGACTCGGACGGCTTGGGCGCCACGACCGGCAGCGACGCCGCCGACTGCGCCGCGAGCTGCTCCTCCAGATCCTCGATCCTGTCCTCCAGCTGCGCAATCACATTGTCGCCCAGCTCACTCGAGCCGGCACGCGCGAATCCCTCGGCCATATCGCCCATGTGCTCTTCCAGCTGGCCCAGCAGCCGCGACGCTTCTTGCTGCAGAGAGTCGTCGCGCGCAGCGCTCGTCGGCGCCATGGCGCCGCGGGTAGACGCCGCTTTGATCTGGTCCAGCAGGCCATCCATCTCCTCACGGCCATCGTCCTTGCCGAGCACACGCATACAAAACTCATGCTGCCGCTGCAGCCGCTCACACAGCGTGCGCCACGCCTGCGTCCATAGCTGCACGACATCGCGCTCATGCGCCGTACTCGCCCTATCCGCCTCGTGGCGCGCCTTGAACTGCTCGTACGCCGCACGAGCTTGCTCAGCCGCCCGCTTGTGCTGTTCCACCTGCACCTCAAGAAGGCGCACACGCGCCTCGACGGCAGTGCGCCGCTCACTGCGATGCGTCGGCGTTTGGTTGGCATCCATGTACGGCTCCAGACGCGTGAGTCGAAGCGGCGTCTCGGGCACCTGCGGCGTCGTGGGCGTCAGGGCATCTGGCGTGCGCAAGATCAGCGCATCGTCCGAGGGCGCTGCCTCGTCCGCCACGGGCGTATCGGTCCGCCCGCCGCTCTCGTCCGAGGCGCTCGATGGCCCGAGATGATCTACGACCGAGCGGTACAAGAGCATCACATCTTCCAGACGCTTGGCGACCATGTCCTTTTGCTCGCGCTCCGAAGCAAGTTGCGCGCGCAGCTCATCGATGTCTCGCGAAGGAGAACGGTCCTTCGAGCTGGCAGACGCATGGCGCGTCATAGCTGGCGCTGCCGGCTCACCGCCGCCCAGCATTTTGTGCCAACGGCTCGAGAGCGTCGGTGGCGCAGCAGCTCGGCGCGCCTCGTTCTCGCACATAGATTCGAGCTGCGCAATACGCGCTTCCAGGGACGCACGCGTCTGTGCATGCGCGGCTTCTTGCGCTGCGTGCTCTGCCCGCAGCGCCGCGAGACGCCGGTCAAAGTCCCTCTCGGGGTCCGCGTCCACAGCATCGTTCAGCACGTCATCCGCCAGCGAGGGCGACGCCCTCGCTGGCGGCGGCACACATGCCTCACGCTCGCGCAGCGACGGCGTGGGATCCTCCGTCGCCGGCCCATCCTGACGCTCCGCGAGAGAGGGCAGGGGGTCCTCGGCGACTTGCAGGGCTCTGTCGAGTTTTTCTTGCAGCGATCGAATCCGCACCTTGGCATCTTGCCACACCTTTTGGCGCTCGTCTTCGAGCGATTGAATCTTGTCGTGCGCGTCTCGAAGTGCCTTGGCATGGCTCTCTTCCAGCTCACGGAGACGATCCTCCGGCCCTGCGCCTCCCTGCTCAGCCTCACACAGCTCAGTGCGCGGCTGTGGGTCGGCGCTCACGTCTCGCTCCCGCGCGTGCGGCGAGGCAGCGTCCTGCGCAGGCTTCGAGTTCGCCCCATGCCGAGACTGCACCTCTAGCAACAGGCGCTGGAGCCGCTGTGCTTCCTGCATGCACGGCTCCCACGCAGGATCCTTCGTAGGATCGGCGTCCTGCGCTGCTAAAGAGAGCTGGAGCTCTTTCAAAGAAGAGTGCATCTGCTGCATCTCGCGGATATAGTCGCGTGGTACGCGATGCGTCGGCGTCGGCTTCTCGGCCATCCACCAGTCTTGCAGCGTGGTATGCTCCGCACACAGCTGGCTAAGGCGCCGCTGCAAATTGCGCCGCTGCGGACTGGGAGAGGAGTCCTGCTCATGCACCAGCAGCGCATCGAGCCTCGCGCTGCGCGCCGTCGGGGATGCGTTCGGTCGGTCGCGGCAGCGCCGGGGGGTCAGCGGCATCGCCGACGAGGTCGTGCGCCTTGGTGTGACAAAGGCGTGGACTGAGCCGCTCTCCGATGCCGCGTGGTGCTCAGACTGGATATGGTCACGAAGCACGGCGATATGATGCGAAAGCAGTTGGCGCTGGACGTCGCAGAGGGCATCAGACACTTGCATGTACTGCTGCATGACCTCATCCGTGCGCTCCATGGCCATCGTTACATCCTCACGACGTACGAGCATCGGAGCAGAGGGTGCGTTCTGCCCCGATGTATGAAGCCGATGCGTGGCGCCACGCATCTTTTTTTCGAGGGAAATGCGCTCTTGCACATCCTGGAGCGAGGCCGTGAGTCTGTACTGCTCTTGGCGCAGTTCAGCGACGCGCTCGAGCGACAGGAGCTCAAAGGGCTCAGCCTCAAGGAGCGAGTACGTCAAGAGCAAGTCGTGGAGGATGGCGGTACTGGTGACCGCCACGGAGGAGGAGGCCTCCGACGCGGATCCTGTCAACATGCCGCCATGGTACAAAGGGCGTGGAAGGGGGGACATGCACAGAGCACCCTCCTGTGAAGAAGTGGGCGATGGCGATGGCGAGCGTGCTCGCCTCACAGGAGTGGATGGTTCCTCATTCGTGAGCGGGCGCATGGCCCACGTCTGGCGACAATCGTCGGCGTGCCACATGCTCATCGAGCCACACGCCGCCGACGCGCGTCCTTCATCACGTGATCTAAACGGGCCCTGGCGAGGGGCTCGGCGGCACGCCTCCTGACGACGGACGGGATGGGACCGGGCGGACTGTTTGGGCAGCTGCGCGGGATCGATGCGTTCGGGCGCATGTCGGAAGACGTGCGCATTCGCACGAATGCCGGTGCGCTGCTCACGCTGGCCAGTGGTCTGCTGATCTTGGTGCTGATCGTGAGCGAGGTCCTGGACTATCGCCGGGTGCAGACCAGTCCGCGTCTCGAGGTCGATCTCGGACGTGGCGAGCGTCTCGCCGTGCAGTTCAACGTGACGTTCCCTCGCATCCCATGCTACCTGCTTTCACTGGACGTCGTGGACGTCGTGGGCGAAAACCAGGTCGACGTGCACCACGACATCGAGCGTCGTCGTCTGGACGAACAGGGCCGGCCCGTGTCGCAGGACATTATCCGCGCGCTCGAGAGTGAGGCCAAGCAGATCATCGCGCAGCGCGGTCCGGACTACTGTGGTGACTGTTACGGTGCCGAGCCGCCCGAGGGCGGCTGCTGTAACACGTGCGACGAAGTGCGCGAAGCCTACCTCATGCAAAACTGGTCCTTCACGTCTCCAGACGACATTGAGCAGTGCCGGCAAGAGCACTGGTCAGAACATGTGCGTGAGCAGAACCACGAGGGCTGCAACATCGCCGGCGAGGTGCGTGTGAACAAGGTCGTGGGCAACCTGCACTTCAGCCCAGGCCGCACCTTCCAGCGCAACGACATTCATACACACGATCTCGTGCCGTACTTGCACGGCATCGGCGAGAGTGTGCACCACTTTGGGCACAAGATCCACCGCATGAGCTTCGGTATGCACGACGAATTTGCGATCGAGCGCACATCCCGCGGCAAGCGCTGGGGCCCGCTCAAGCGCCAGCTCGGCATCGTCGACGCGCTGGAGAACCACGTCGCCAAGACCGATAACAGCGACGTCATGTTTCAATACTTCCTCAAAGTCGTGCCTGTGGAGGTACACAAGCTGAACGGTCGGCAGATGAGTACGTACCAGTACAGTGCGACGTCGTACGATCGCGACCTCGATGACTATGATCGCGGAGAGCGGTCCGGCCATATTGTGCGCAGCATCGAGGGCATCCCCGGTGTGTTTTTCAACTACGAGATTTCGCCCCTGCGGGTCGTCCAGACAGAATGGCACCACTCGGTGTGGCACCTCGTGTCCAATCTGTTTGCCCTCATTGGCGGTATCGTGACCGTCGCGGGCCTCATCGACGGCGCTATTTACCGCGCGCGGCGGACTTTCCGCATCGTGAGCCAGGGGGGATACTCTGACGACACAGACGGTCTTGGTATGGACGCCAAATTGCTATAGTAGAGGCAGAAAAAAAGACTACCTATCGACCTCACCGAACACCAGGTCCATCGTGCCGATGATGGCAACCATGTCAGGCAGGTAGTGGTGGCGCGCGACAAAGTCAGCACCGGCAAGGTGACGGAAACCCGGCGCAGAGATCGAGCAGCGATACGGGCGGTTCGAGCCGTCGGACACAAGGTACACACCCATCTCGCCCTTGGGCGCCTCAATGGCGCTGTACGTCTCACCAGGCGGCACGGCAAAGCCCTCCGAAAACAGCTTAAAGTGGTGGATCAGACTCTCCATGCTGTCCTTCATCATCGCACGCGACGGTGGCGCAATCTTGTGGTCGTCGACCTTGATTTGACCCGCCGGCATCTTGTTCAGGCACTGGTGAATAATGCGCAGCGACTGGCGGAACTCCTCAATACGGCACAAGTACCGGTCATAGCAGTCGCCATTCTTGCCCACGGGCACGTCAAACTCGACCTGGTCGTATGCATCGTACGGCGCGACCTTGCGGATATCCCACGGCACACCACTGCCGCGCAGCATCACACCGCTGAAGCCATAGTTAATGGCCTCCTGCGCCGTCACAGTACCAATGCCGATGGTACGCTCACGCCACACACGGTTGGCCGTCACCAGCTCCTCAATTTCGTCCACACGGCCCGCAAACTGCGTGGCCCATGCGTAAATGTCGTCCAGCAGGCCGGGCGGCAGGTCGTACGTCACACCACCAGGACGCACGTACGCAGCGTGCATACGCGCACCAGAGACACGCTCGTAAAACTCCATGATCTTTTCACGCTCCTCCAGACCCCACACGAAGGGCGTCAGACCACCCACATCCATAATGTGCGAGAGCACAGCCATGCAGTGGTTCGAGATACGCGTAAGCTCACCGTACAGCGTACGGATCCACTTGGCTCGCTCAGGCACCTCGATGTTCAGCAGCTTCTCCACGGCGCGTGAGAAACACAGCTCGTTCGTCATCATGGAACTGTAGTCCAAACGGTCAAAGTATGGGAGCGCCTGCTGGTACGTCTTGTACTCAATGAGCTTTTCTGTACCACGGTGCAGCAGACCCACATGTGGCTAGCGTGGTTAGCGGAAGGGCATACGTACATCCACACGAAGAATCTCTTCACCGTTCAGCTCCATAATCAGACGCAGCACACCGTGCGCGGCCGGGTGCTGCGGACCAAAGTTGACCGTAAAGTGACGCAAATTCGAGTCATTCTGCGTACCCTCTTCCCGCAACAACGTCGCGGCATCCATCCCCTGCAAATCTTCCACCGTAGTGGCCGAGTGTGTTGGGTTCCCCACCTTCTCAGTAGATTCAGAGGCGTACATCCGGCGCGGCAGCGACATCGAGCCACGATGCGCCAGCTTCACGCTCGGACGCACAGCGCTACGCAACGCACGCATGCTCGCCATGTGCCATGAGCTCGACAGCATCCTTGCCATCCACGAGCAATGAACGATAGGGGAGAAAAACGTCGTCCTGACGGCCGCCGTTCCCGGCGGTTGCGCCGATTCGGCCGAATAGACCATCACCTCTGCTATGAACATTACAAAGCCTCCATCACTCGCTACGAGCCTAAAGGCGTTCGGTCAAACTCGTCCAGGATCTCGTCGGTGGCCACGCGCATCTCGTTGGCCATGCGGTGCACTTCCGTGCCAGGATGATTGTACATGAGTGCATTGGCGAACATGAGTGAAAAAGCACGCCGCAAATCCATAGACGACGTTATCGCTCCCTCCTTGATGCGTTGCTTCATGAGCTTCAAGTCCATGGGCTGCTTGATGACGGTATAGTAGTTGGGTGCATCCATCTCCTTGATGGGCTGATCAAACAGGTTCGCGTGCGTATGATTTGACACTTGGTTGTGGAGCATCAGCAACAGCTGCGTCGTGCGTCGCCGGCTCTTGTCTCGCTCTGCATCGGATACGCTCTCGTCTTCCTCGGCACGGTGTGAACGTGGGGTATGGGCCGGGAGCTCGGGCGACGATGATGGTGACGATGACGCTGCCATAACGCGCGAGCGTTTACGAACGCGTGTGCTGTACGTGGTCGTAGAGGGCGGTGGCGCTGCATGCTTGCCCATGTCAGCTCGCGAAGGATCGGCCGTATCGCCCAGCAAATCCTGCTCCACCTGCAAGTCGTCGTCGTCGTCCGGCGCCTCCTCTTCTGTCTCAGCCACATGAGAAACCACTGGCTCCGTGGATGCCGCCTCTTTTCCAGGCTCCGATGGAGCCTCGACCTGTACATGCTTTTGGAGCTCGTCATCATAACGCCCAGCCCGCAAGCCCTCTAGTTTTTCATGCAGTCCATGAAACGCCTTGTCCTCCGCTGCGATATCAGATACAAGCTCTTCCAGTCGTGCAGCATACAATCTCTGAGCAAGAGCTAGCTGAGCGCCGCGATCTGTCCGCACAGTATCGGACGGAACGAGCGCCTGCATCAGCGCCGTCCACACACGCTCACAAGTGTCAGCGCTTCGACCACGTGGCGTCTCTTTCATGCACGGATGGGACGTGATGTGGGTGGATACGCTAGGCCAGTTCGGCGGTACATGACCGTCCTGATGCACAATTTGAGCTAGTAGTAGCTGCTCACGCAACGGCCACACTGCTGGCGCAGGTTGGCGCTCCATGAGGTAAGACCCCAAGGAACGCGCGTCGCAGGGTCGTCGCTGTGTCCCACGTGGAGATACAGCTGAGTCAGCATATGGCGTGGTGGAGCGTGACGCTCGTAGATCGTCGTAGCTAATTTCTCCTCATCTTTCCCCACCGATTCTGGTCGACATGGCCATGGTGGTCGATGAGTCGACGGACCCCAAGTATGACCGACAAGACGAGGCCTACTTCGGATACTACTCCATGCTAACGCACCAAGCTCAAATGTTGCAGGACTCTGTGCGCACGTCCGCGTACCAAATGAGCATCATGCAGCATGCGTTGCCCAACTTTGCTGATCAAACGGTGATGGACGTCGGCGCAGGCAACGGCATTCTATCTCTCTTCGCTTTACAGGCCGGTGCCAAGCTTGTATTTGCCGTCGAGGCCTCTACCATGGTCGAGCATCTTCGTCACCTCGTTCGTGCAGCGCATGCACAGGACGGCGATACGGCACCCAACATGTGGACGCGCGATCGGTTAGCTGTTGTGCATGCTCGTGTGGAAGATGTGACACCAGGTATGCTGCGTGAAGCAGCGCCGATACCCGTTGAGCCACGCGTCGACACGATCGTGTCTGAATGTCTCGGTGTACTGCTGGTCCATGAGCGTATGTGTGAAACGCTCCTTGAGGCGCGGGATCGTTTCTTGAAGCCGGACGGCTCTATATTTCCGCGTGTTGGCATCTTGTGCTTCTCGCTTCTGAATGACGCACGCATGTGGCAAGAAGTACGGGCACGCGGCGAATGGTGGAATACCACCGACTTTTACGGCATCGATTTGACGCCGTTTGTCGATGCGGCTCGAGCGGAGGCCTTTGCGAGTCCGGTCGTGGGCTGCTTCTCCCCCGTGCACGTTATTGGCACGACACCGGACGGTGCCAACACGGACAGCGCTGTGTGTCGCTACATGATGGACTTTAGCACGATCAGCATGAGGGATCTTTGTGAATTTGATGTGCCACTCGCCTTTGACTGCATTGATGAGGCCACCGTCGTGCATGGCCTGGGCGCATGGTTCGACCTTTCGTTTCTGCAAGTGGATGATCATCCTGGTGTGTACGATGCTGAGCAAAACTACATGACGACGAGTCCCTTTGCGCCGCCGACGCATTGGGCACAAGTCCGCCTTTTCTTCCCCGAACCTCTGGCGCTCAATGCCGGCCAAAAAGTATTCGGCACGCTGCACTTTTGTGCCAACAAAAACCGCTCCTACGATATACAAGCTGACATCTACGTTCCTTTTGGCGATGACCAAGGTGCTCAGCAAGCCTTGTACCGCCGTCAGGCTTGGTGGAAACTGGACAAGCAAACCTACTCTTGGGAAACCATGTAGCTCCATGTGGAGGGATTTTTTTTGTAGACGACGCGGCCCTTCTTTTTTTCTGCACAACGACTGGTATGCGGAAACAGTTGGATCCACGGATCCCGACGCTGATTCGTAACAATGTGGCGAGTGGCCACCGGTCATTTTTCGTCGTGGTCGGTGATCATGGACGTGACCAAGTGGTCAACTTGCACTTTTTGCTATCCCAATCCCGCGTTGAGGCACGACCCAATGTCTTGTGGTGCTACAAGAAAGAGCTGGGATTTACGACACACCGAAAGAAGCGCGAAGCCAAAATCAAGCGCGATATCAAGCGTGGCGTGCGGGATCAGGATGCACAAGATCCATTCGAGCTTTTCGTGGGCGTCACAGATATCCGGTACTGCTACTACAAAGACACGCCCAAGATTCTCGGTCGAACGTTTGGTATGTTGGTGCTGCAGGACTTTGAGGCCCTGACCCCCAATTTGCTGGCGCGCACGATTGAAACGGTGGAAGGTGGTGGTGTGATTGTCCTTCTTCTGCAGAGCATGTCTAGTCTCAAGCAGCTGCATTCGCTGTCGATGGACGTCCACAAGCGGTACAGGACTGCTTCGACAGAGGAGGAGCCCGTCGCGCGCTTTAACGAGCGCTTTCTTCTCTCGCTGAGCTCGTGTCAGGACTGCTTGTTGCTGGACGATGAGCTGAATGTACTGCCCGTGAGCCGCGGCCGTGACATTCGCCCGCTGCCGGAAACGCAGTCGTCGCAAAGCACGGGTGGCGTCGGCGCTGCTGTGCGCCGTGATGAGGCATCGAGGCAGCGAGCTGAGCAGCTGGCTTCATTACGTGCTGATGTGTCTGAGACGCGCGTCGTGGGCGACGTCATTCGGCATGCTCGGACGATGGACCAGGCGACGGCCGTTTTGACCATCCTGGACGTATTGGCGAGCTCGTCGCTTTCGACCACTGTCACTCTTACGGCCGGCCGTGGACGTGGCAAGTCGGCCGCGCTGGGTCTGTGTCTTGCAGCGGCCATCGCGCACGGCTACAGCAATATTTTTGTGACGTCACCGAGCCCGGACAATGTTCGTACGCTCTTTGAGTTTGTGCTCAAGGGTCTGGATGCGCTGGGGTACGAGGAGGTGGCAGATTGGGACTTGCAGCGTGGCACGGGCGAGTGGAAAGACACGGTCGTGCGCATCAACGTCTTCCGTGGACACCGGCAAACGATCCAGTATATCCAGCCGCAGGATCATGCCGTACTGAGTCAGGCGGAGCTCGTGGTCATCGACGAGGCAGCAGCGATTCCCCTTCCGATGGTGCGGGCGCTTCTGGGTCCCTACCTCGTGTTTCTCTCCTCGACGATCCACGGCTACGAGGGCACGGGTCGAAGTCTTTCCCTCAAGCTGTTTCAGCAGCTCCGGTCGTCGGGTGCCGGTGGTCGCTCCCTGCAAGAGGTCGAGCTTCGTGAGCCGATCCGATACGCACCGGGCGACCGCGTCGAAGCATGGCTGAATGAGCTCTTGTGCCTCGATGCTTCGCTGGCCAAGTTGCCTGCGCACGCTCGCGACGGATGCCCGCATCCCAGCACCTGTGAACTGTACATGGTCAATCGCGATACACTCTTTAGCTACCATCCGGCGAGTGAGCTGTTCCTGCAGCGCATCATGGCACTCTACGTCGCGAGTCACTACAAGAACTCGCCCAACGATATGCAGCTATTGAGCGATGCTCCCGCTCATGCTGTCTTTGTGCTGCTACCGCCCCTCGAGAAGCGCACAAGTCTGCCTGAGCCGCTCTGCGTGATTCAAGTCGCGCTAGAGGGTAACATCAGCCGGCAAGTCATCCTCCAGAGCTTGGCACGCGGAACGCGCGACGCCGGTGATCTCGTCCCGTGGATCATGACGCAGCAATTCCAGGACGCCGACTTTGCGAGCCTGTCTGGCGCGCGTATCGTGCGTATCGCCGTGCACCCCGACTATGCTCGCATGGGATACGGCGCGCGGGCGCTCGAGCAGCTCCAGTCGTTCTACGAGGGATCGCTGCTGGACGTCGATGCGCATGCTGACAAACTGGCCCGGGATGCAGCTCGGCCCGCCGTGTCGCGGAGCGAGTGGGGCGGCCGCGATGCCAAGTCCTTGCCGCCCCTTCTCGAGCGCCTGTCAGAGCGCCAGCCCGAGTCGCTCGACTGGCTGGGCGTGTCGTATGGCCTGACGCCAGAGCTCTTCCGCTTCTGGAGCAAGGTAGGCTACACACCCCTCTACATGCGCCAAGTCCCCAACGAGCTGACGGGCGAGTACTCGACCGTCCAGCTCAAGACGCTGCATGGCGAGCAGGCGTGGCTCGGTGCGTTTGCCGCCGATTTCGGCAGGCGGTTCTGCTCTCTGCTCTCGTTCCGCTTCCGCGAGCTCAAGACGACCACGGCCCTGGGCGTGCTCGAAGCCGCGTCTGGCGCATCCACATCGCAGCCGCCCCTGTCGCATGCCGAGCTGCGCTTCTTGCTCACGCCCTTTGATATGAAGCGCCTCGAGTCGTACGGCCACAATGTGCTGGAGCTGCCGATCGTGCTGGATTTGCTGCCGATCCTCGCTCAGCTCTACTTTGCGCGTCGCCTGCGGTCCGCTGACGAGACCGATGTCGAGCGTATACTGCATGTGAGTGGCCTCTCGAGTGCGCTGCTTCTCGCTGTCGGTCTTCAGCGACGCAGCATCGAGGACCTGGCCAACGAGCTGACCATGCCCTTGCACCAGGCACACACGCTGCTCTGCAAGGCTGTGCGTGCCATGGTGCAGAGTCTTCGCGCCGTGGAACGACGCGCAGCTGAAGCAGACGTGGATGCGACGCGCGCCGAGCCTGCGCTGCTCGCGCCCGTCGCAGAGAATCTCGAGGCAGAACTGGCGGAAGCGGGCCGACAGGCCGTGCCGGTCGACGCCAGCCGCGCGGCTCTGTCACAGGAGCTCATGAACGATGCGGAAATGTCCCAATATGCCATGTCGCAAGATCAGGGAGTATGGGAAGAAGCCGAGGCGCGCGTGCGAAAGATGAAAAGCGATACGAGTGGGCGCGCGTACTCGTCGACATTCAGCGTCAAGACCTCCCACCCGGAGCCAGCGCCGCCGTCCCACCGACGCGCGTCGCACGCCGCCTCCTCCACGAAGCGGCGCCGTACCTAGTAGCTCGGCCGAATATAGTGTGTCGTGAGGGCGCGCGCCCTGTATCTCAGCGCCGATGGACGACGCCCGAGCCGCGAGCCCTGCGTCGGAGGCAGGGACGGCTGACGAGCTGCTCGACCGGCTCTTGCAATGCGACGCACAGCTCGTGGAGCTGCTCCGCACGGCGTCACGCGCGATGCTGGCGCTCTCGGACGAGGCGCCCGCCACCTCGTCCGGTGACGACATGACGCAGTGGTTTGCCACACTCCACGTACGTAGGCGCCCAGCTCACGGCAGGACATACAGATCACGCTGCGGCATGCGGCGCATGCCCTTCGACAGGCGCGACTCCCGCCCATTCTGTCGCCCGCCGCCGCCCAGGCGCGTTTGCGGGGGGAAGTCGGCGTCGCGGGCCTGTCGCATACACAGACATCGTCGGCGCCATACAGTCTGTCGACACTGCGCCTCCGTGAATCGGCATGGCGCCGCGTGGCCGAGTCATTGGCGCACGCTCATCACGATACCCAGGCGCCGCTGTTGGCGTCGCTGGCGCGAGGAGCTTCGCTGGCAACCGACACGTGATGCAGTGGAGCCTCGCCCCAGGCCGGTTTGTAGAGGGCCCGTGGCGAACGTAGTGCACGGTCCTGTGTCCACCATGTCGAACGCCCTGGCATCGCTGAAGCAGTTCACGACGGTCGTCTCGGACTCGGGCGATTTTGAGTCGATTGCTGTCTACAAGCCGCAGGATGCCACGACGAATCCCTCGCTCATCCTGGCTGCGGTGAAGGACGAGAAGTATGCCAGGATGGTCGCACCGGCCGTCGAGTATGCCAAGACCCGAGGCCATAGCCGCCAGGAGATCGTGGAGCATGCCGTAGACCGCCTGCTCGTGTCATTTGGCGAGGAGATCCTCAAGATCATCCCGGGCCGCGTGTCGACGGAGGTCGATGCTCGCCTGTCGTTCGATACGCGCGCGACGATGGACAAGGCCATCAAGCTGATTGAGCTGTACGAATCGGTCGGCGTCCCGCGCGAGCGCGTGCTGATCAAGATCGCGTCGACGTGGGAGGGTATCCAGGCGGCGCGCGAGCTCGAGTCGAAGCACGGCATCCACTGCAATCTGACGCTGCTCTTTAGTTTCTGCCAGGCTGTGGCGTGTGCCGAGGCGAACGTGACGCTCATCTCGCCGTTTGTCGGCCGTATCCTGGACTGGTACAAGAAGCACCAGCCCGACGCCGACTACGCGGGCGCGAACGACCCGGGCGTCAAGTCGGTGCAGCACATCTACAACTACTACAAGCAGCACGGCTACAACACGATTGTCATGGGCGCCTCGTTCCGCAACGCAAGCGAAATCACAGAGCTCGCTGGCGTGGACTACCTGACGATTGCGCCCAAGCTGCTGGACGAGCTGAAGAGCAGCCCGACGGCCCTGGAGCGCAAGCTGTCGAAGGAGCAGGCATTGGCCGCCCCGCCGATCGAGAAGTGCTCGTACATCGATGACGAGCCTGCCTTCCGCTGGGCTCAGCTGGAAGATGCCATGGGCTTCGAAAAGCTCCACGAGGGTATCCGCAAGTTTGCCGACGATGCCGTCACGCTGCGAGACATTATCGGCCAGCATCTGTAGATTGTGATCGGTTCTTGTTCGTGTCTTGGGGCGAAGGCCCCGCATTTAGCTCCGCCGGGTCTAACGGGTCGCTGGGCGGCATGGCATAGTCCATCGACCGCAGGTGCTCGTGCGCATGGTGCTGGCTCTGCTTGCGCTGCATCGCGCGGAACTGATTCTCACGCCACCACCACGCACGGGCGTGTGACACGAGGTGGGCGTCTGGTTTGCGGGGCGACTGAGCCCCCAGCGCCGCGGCGCTGCCGCCGCCGACCGACAGGCCGATGCGCCGCAAGCGCGCGAGTCGACGCAGACCCGCGACCGACACTACGAGCGCCATCACGTAGGCGACGCCACTCATTAGGTAAAAGGCATGAGGGTGCTCCTCGAGATGCGAGGTCAAGTTCATACCGAACAGGCCGACAAAGAGCGTCGCGGCCGACACGCCGAGCGTCACGATACTCGTGCCGAGGTCAAGCGTGAGGAGCCGGTTGCGGTTGCTGTCGAGGATCAGCTCGACGATCTCCTGTGTATTGTTGACGTTCGCACAGATCTGGTCAATCTCCGAAATGACTTCTTCCACCTGCTTCTCGAAACTCTCGAGCAGCAGTTCGAGATCCTCCAAATTGCTCTTCTCCGTCTTGAGGTGGCCCTTTTGTGCGTCGGTAAGATACATGAGGGCCATGTCCCCGTCATTCTCGAGCACTTCTGTCACGGCCACTTTGACACCACGCGATCGACTGAGAAAGCCGTTCAGTTTGCGCGAGATTTGCAGCAGCATGCGCAGTTTCTCTCGGTCGATATCGTCTTCCAACGCCTCGAGCAGGTCGTCCACCACGATCCTCAGCCAGCTGAGTTCGGAGCGCAGGGCATCCAGCACCGAGGCAAGGATCGATTCCAGCGCACGGAACTCGTACGGCAGCGACGACGCATTTTGCCGCAGATTGTGCTCCAAATTGTACACGAAGGCTGAATGAAGCCGCGGATTACTCGTATGATAGCTCTCAAACAACAGCACCGCATCCGACTTGACCATCGCGCGGATGTGCAGAATGTTCACCAGGATGCCCGTCCGGCGCGCCAAGATCGTCGGCACCAAATTGGGCACGCGAGAATCAATCTTTCGAAGATCACGCGGCTGGAGTCCGTGATGCGAACACAGCTCCGACTTTTTAAACAGGCCCGAAATCGTCTTGATCGAGCCCTTCGAGTCCAGAATCGTGCACCGCAGCAGGATGTTGGGCGAGAGCTGCGTGAGTCCTATGCCCGACACGCCCGCCGCTGGGCGTGGCGGCGGCTCCGACATGGTATAGCGACGCCTCGGCACGGCGCACGCCACACGCACCGGCGAGCGAATATGCCACGCCACCGACGCCGCGAGCGACCCGCCCACTCGGTTCATTCGCGGTGGTGTCGCGGTATGAAACAAGTGGAGTGGGTCGACAGACGCGGCGCTGGGTTGTCGTATGGATCGGCAAATTGCCTGGTGGCCAGCGCATGCGCCATGTCTCGACACCTGTGCGCGCGTCGTGAGCCAGGTGGTGGGACGAGATGAGTCGTACGTACGCGATCTGCTACAACATGCGCACAGTGTGCCGTGGACGATCTGCAACCCGTACTTTGATGCCCACGTCGAGCATGTGTACGTGCGGGACAGATGCGAGGCGCAGCCACGGCCGGCGATCGTGCTGCTCGTGCCACACACGGCAGATGGGGCCGTGCATGAGCGCATCATCGCCGAGGCGGTAGACGGTCTTGCTGCGTCCGTGTCGCTCGTGGTCGGCCTGCCTGTCGCAGGCGACGCGCCTGACGTGGACGAACTCGACGCATGGTACGGACAAGCGGGGTGGGAGTATATAGCGCCGACGCACGACGCGGCTCGGCGCATTTCCGAGGCCCTCATGGTGCATCCATGGCCAGGCATGCATCTCACGGGCAGGGGCCTTCCCCAGTGGGAGGATGCTCCCAGCGACGACTCGGACGCTTCGATGGGCGCGTTCCAGTCGTGCCCACCCATCGAGGACGGCGCCGGCTGAGCGGGCCGCCATCCCTACACAGACCCAAGTGTTTCTATACATACTAAATACACAATCCCGACACTTGCGCCGCCAACATCTGATCCAACGTAGACACCATCTTGGAGTCCTCATGACCCGCCTGCTTTTCGTACGCATACATGTCGGCCCGTACCGCCTGCAAGTGCTGACGCCACGCAGAGTCTGACACGGCGAGGTGGAACTGCGTGCGACAGAGGAAAAACGATTCCATGCGGTTGAGTTCGTCGAGAGGAATCCCCGTGATCTCGTGCCATGTCTTGTTCAGGAACGTGTGGTCGTCCAAGAACTTGTTGGCCATCATCAGACCAAGCGTAAGCAGCTTGAAGGGTGTGGTGGAAATCGGCTGCGCCAGCAAACTCAGGCCCGCATGCGTGTCGCCTGAGCCATCGTCCGGCCACATCGTTCCTTGCAGCATATGGATGTAGTGCAGAGCCAGCAGCAAGGTCATCGGCGACACGAGCGTCTGCGTGAGCACCTGGTGCGTGAAATGCCGAAAAGCCGGGTTGACTTCGCCCAGCAGCGCCGCATGCTCCCGCTTCATAGATATCCGCGCACGCCGACTGGGCGTCGTCGCAGGCGTGAGCGCCACCGTCACCGACTTGGACATGGGCAGTCCGGTTCGACCCGTGCACTGATCCAACGACGGGAAGGGACGCTGCTGCATGTGTCCCATCGCACGCACGAGGCGGTGCAAATCAGCCGAGCGCTCGTCGTGCGAAGGCGGCAGCGACACAAGCGGCGGCTCACTGAGCGCCTCCTCCGACAGCGTCGGCGTGATGTTCGGCGGTGTCACGGGCTCCACCATGCTGTGGGAGCTGTACGAAGACGCCGAGAGGCAGTCATCCGTAGGCAGTGACTCGGGCGAGAGCGAACGCGTCTCGCGGTGCAGCGAGAGCCGAGCGCCACTGCGTGTCGCAGATCGCCTCAGCCCCACGAGCTCTGCGCTCGTTCTCCATACCGCCTCGGCCCCGAAATGCGATAGAACGACGGCCGTCTTTTCGAGTGGCACGGGCGGACGAGCCACCTCGCTCTGGACGACATCGTATGCCTCAGGCTCTTGCTCAGGGCACACGGGTGGCACAAGCGGAGCAGGCGGCGGGGGCACATGCACCGGATGAGCAGGGCCAGCATACGCAGACAGCTGGGGCGGCACAGCATACGGCTGCGGCCAGGCAGGCACAGGCGCACGGTACATGCCCCAGGCGTCCACACGCGGCATGGCGGGCGGCTGTGGTGGCCACGACGGCATGGGAGGCGGCGGCGGCATCATCATCGGTGCCGAGCCGTACCATGCATCGTACGGGTACGCCTGCAAGATGAACTGCGGCGGACAATACGTCCTGGCTGCCTGAGGCTTCGGCGCCGGTGGCGGAGCACACAGATACACAGGCTGCGCATACGAAGCGGCATCGTATGGCCTGCCTGTATGTGGGTCACATTGATTCGCGTATGGGAGGCCCATGTGAGCAGACACGACCATATTGGCCATGATCCAAGGTGTATGGGTGCTGGTGGTCGGCTGCGAACGACAATGGACAGCTGCCAACCTCACTCGGAAGCCAGCCCTGAGCGAGTGACGTTCGTGGTCAGACTCTCAACCCAAATGCCCGACGTGGCAGAGCTCCCAAGAATCAATGCACTGGCCTGGTGAGGTGAGCAGCTAGGGAGGGGCGAGGACGCTTTTTTTTTTTTTTTTTTTTTGGAGGGAGGGTGAGACGACCGTGGCAGGGGTGCCTCGTTCTTTTGGCCATCCCCGCGCCAGGCCAGATGAGCGAATCACATGCGTCGTCGACGGGTCCTTCGCCAGGCTACGTCTCGGCCGAGAGGAGGGAGCTTCGTCGGTGGAGAAGGCGACGCGTCATCCTCAGCGAGGCTGCATGGCCGACTCGGCGTACATTCGCGACACCTACGCATACTACGCGCGCACTGGCGTGCCCCATGACGGTATAGCGGAGGGTGTAGAGCATACGCGGTACAAGCAGGACGTGCCGCCCTGGGAATGTGTGGACCCGCGTACAACACCGCCACCGGCGCTCCATGTCGACCGGTACGGATTCTTTGACACGCCGAAACAGCCGTCCTGCATCGTGCTGGCCCGGCATGTGTACGCACACAGACGTATGCTGCAACGTACGCGGAAAGCACGCACGCCCAAGTCTCACGTGCGTGAGCCATCGGCAGACCATGTCAAGACGATGCACGACGACAGGGCATCGTCGTATCAGAGGCGAGAATCGCGGCGTACGCGCAAGTGGCACGGCATGCTGAACGAAAGTGAGCGGTGCATCGAACCCGGTGTGTCCCATCACCTGCTTCAACGGCGCGTGTTCAAAGGCATCCCCGACGACTTGCGCGGCTTGGCATGGTACGCCCTTTCGGCCCAGCACAGCAACCACGACCCACGCCTCCTGTCTCTGACTGACTATCTACAGCATGCGTCTGCGTCCGACGTACAGATTGATCTCGACATCCCACGCACTGTGCGTGGTCACAAATCATTCCATACGCGGTATGGACGCGGACAATGCGACTTGTTTTGTGTGCTGCATGCCATGAGTCTCATGTGCGCCGAGTGTGGCTATTGCCAGGGCATGGGCCCCCTCGCCGCCATGCTGCTGATGCACATGCCGGCATCGCATGCTCTGCGTGTCATGCGGCGCATGCACGACGTGTACGGCTTTCACGAGCTCTTTCGACCTGGCTTCCCAGGCCTCCGAGCCGAGTTCTATGTGCTGTCCCAACTCCTGGACGCACTCGTCCCACGTATGGCTCAGGCCCTAGTGCAAGCGGGACTTGCACCTAGCGCTTACGCCACACGATGGCTCCTGACCGTGTTCCACGATGCACTGCCCCACGCGACCCAACTGCGCGTTTGGGATATCTTTATGGCCTGTGGCCGAGACGCGTTGCTCGTCGTGGCCGTCGGCCTCCTGCGTGCCCTGGACATGGAGCGATACGCCAGCCGCACACACGACATGCTCGAATTCCTGTGGTCCCCTTTCTTGCCCGAAGACGACGACGCGCTCCTGGCTTGGGTACAACACACCCTGCAGAGCCGTCGCGTCCAAACCTGTATACAGCAGTCACGCGCCGAGTGGAGCCGTCTTGTGGAGCAAGGCCACGACGGCTCGGCCTTTGTGTAAATACCTCCACTAGACACCGTTGATGACGTCGAGGACGCGGCAGGCACCGCCGCTGTCAGCCCTATGCCGGCGAGGTACGTTCAGCCTGCTTACCCCAGTCATTCTGCGGCACATTTCGAGTACGTAGACACTACTGACCGCAGCTCTGTACGATGTAGGGGACATGCCCTACCGAGTCGCAGCACCCCTCTTGCAGCAGTGCAAGCCGGAGCAGCTGCGCACGATCGAAGAGGCCTCACCCCACCTGCTCGAGCATACGGACGAACTATGGCACCGTGCCTGTCTTCGGGACTTCTCCGAGCTGCGCAAGGCACAACAGGACGGCACGCTCGAAGCGCCGCCCAGCTGGCGCGCTTTGTACATGACCAAGCAGCAACAAACAGAAGAAGCCAAGGCCCTCGCAACGGCGCGTATCAAGGGCCGGTATGCCGAGCACAGCGCACAAAAAGACGCGAAAAAACTTGTCGTGTCTAACGTCCCTATACCCACTCACCGCCGCGCTCGGCGGCCCGCGCCGTCCCGGCCATCCACGCCATACGAGTCCAAGGGACGATCCATGTTGCTCAAGGCACGGACGGGCCTCGCGATGCGGACGCGCCAGATGATGCGCCCCCGCAGCTTGCGCCCGCCGCGCCGCACACCCCCCTCGTCTCGTCCATAGGCATCACGTGATACCAAGAGAGCGGTGAGCCCCAGAGCCGGGGATGGCGTGGCGCTTGGTGCATGTCGTTCAACTTTACATGGCCCCAGTTTTCGCCCGAGTTTTACCAATATGCGATGGAGACGCTGACGATGGCGCTCAACCGCGGCCAGAAGCCCAAGTCGATCGTGGGCGACATCATTGTCAAGGAACTGCATATGGGCACGACGCCACCTGAACTCGAGATTCTCGAGATTGGCGACTTGTCGCGCGAGCGTTTCCGGGGCATTTTCCGGTTTGTGTACAGCGGGGACGCGTACCTCGAGTTTTCAACGGGCGTCCAGGCGAATCCACTCGCGCGTGGCTCAGACGAGCCGAGCTTCTTCCGTGCCTCGTCCACGGCGCGGGGCATGTTATTTGCGGCGAGTCCACTGACTGTGCCTATGCGCGTGCGTCTTTCCGAGGTCAAGCTACGTGCTATCGTGGTACTAGTCGTCTCGCGCAACAAGGGCATCACGCTCGTATTCAAAAACGACCCCCTCGAGAGCGTCAAGGTCAGCTCTACGTTCGACGGCGTCGGTGTGATTCAGCGCTACCTGCAGGAAGAAATTGAGGGGCAGCTCCGCGAAATGTTCCGTGACGACTTGCCCAGCATCATTCACCGCCTGAGTCAAGACTGGCTCTGTGCAGACATGGACGACAAAGCTACGCCTCCTCATCCGACGCCGCCACCTGCCCAACCTGTCGATCACGAACGGCCATCAGCGCCCTCGTCCATGGACTCGGGGGCATGGCCTATCGACGACACTGCTGATGTGCCTCTCTCTGTTCTGGCATTGGAAGAGGCGACGCCGTCGACGCATTCACCCCACCTCGCCAAGCTCGCTGCCACATCGCAAGGCTCACGCGGCCTCAAAGACCTTGTCCAACCATCTTCAGCGCAGGGCTCCTCCTTTGCACGCACCTTCCACACAACAAGTCGCGTGCGTGTGCCGCATACACTCAGCTCACCGACATCGCTGTCGATGCCCGCTACGCCCACCCGACCCAATTCGGTCAGCACCGACATCTCTGGGCACCTTGCCGAATTGCTTCGTGCGAATCATACACTGAGTCCCTTTACACCACACCCGCGTCTTGTGGCACTGCGCACGATGCCGGCTCATCGCGCACGGCCTAGTCGCGTGCATGCTCAGCAAAAGCGGTCATTCACGCTGTCCTAGAGGCAGTATCCCACATCGAGGATCGGAGGGCGCAGTGAGAGTCGCTGAGCCGCCTGCTGAATCGCCTCCAGGGACAGGACAAAGGTGGAGGAGGAGGTCGAATCCAACAGACCCGCATGGGCCAAGGCCAAGGTGGCGTCGTCGCTTCGCAGACCGGCTGCGTCAGCGATGCGTGCGAGCGTCGTGTTCATGGGTATCGATGCATGTGGGATAGATGCAAGTGGTTCGTCGGGCCGCTCAGCTCGCTCTTCGCCGGCCCATCCGCCGCGTCGCTGTCGTCGCCGCCGTGGGGACTGTGAGGTGGGCATGGAGTGCGGCGGGGGAGGCTTGTGCCCGGCTAAGATGGCGCGGATCATCGCGCCCTCCGGCGAGTAGGCGGCGAGTAAAGTGCGGACGAGCTGTGCCGACCAATACGCCATATACCCTTTCAGGCCGAGGTCGGACAGCGGACGTTCCGGCGTGCCAGGTGTATCGTCTGAGCGGGAAAGGTAGTAACTGTACTCCATAAGCAGGGTGCCGTATCCCCGTCGCTGGTACGGCGGGAATACGACGATGCAAGCAAGGTTGTAGTGATCGTACGAGACTTTTTCTTTGGAAAAAAATCCCAGCACATGATCGAATTGGCTCGAGGCGTCGGTGAGTACATACGCCCAAAAGGGTGCCACATCAAAAAACACAGTCTTGTGGTCGATAAATAGCTTGCCGAGCAGACACAGATTCTGGACATACAACTTTTCCTGAGCACCATCCACCTCCCACAGAATGTGCGCTCCGCGCTGGTACACCTTTCGACCCGGCGGATGTGTATAGGTACAGGTGCGGCGATGTGCGTGGAACGTGTGCGCTGAGCGCATATACTTCAAGCACCCATGGCAAATCCATAGCGTCGGTGCCTGGATCGGGTATGGGCTCGTATACCATGTGCGTATGACATAGTCGTCAAAGACCACCCGCTCTATGGGTGGCGGCGGCGGCCGTGGATGGTGGGCCATCACTGTCCCAAAGTGGAGGCACACGCGGCCCTTGACGAGACGCCCCTGCTCTGTCCTACGCCTCGGCCATGGCAGCCTTGCCCGAGGATGCGTTCCCCAACCCGTATGACCCCCCGTCCGGCGGAAATAGGAATGCGACAACGTCCGAGACACCATCAGCACCGGCGCAAGACAGCGAGGAGGACGACTTGTCTCGAGCTCTACGTGCATCGCTCGTGGTGCAGCAAGACCAGGCGCAAAAGCGGCAGGACGAAGAGGAGGCCATGTTGCAGGAGGCCTTGAGGGCCAGTGAAGCCGAGCACGCTATGCAGCAGCGCGAAAGGGAGCAGCAGCAGCAGCGCATCGAGGAGATTATGGAAGAATCGCGCCGCGAAGCGTATCGCGACCAGCGACGCCGCGAGGCAGAAAAGCAGCGACATGCACTACTGGAGATGGAAATTATCGAGCAGAGTCGACAAGAGCACGAGCGCCGTATTCGTGCGCTTTCGCCAGGCCCGCCAGACTCCCACTCGATCGAGTCCGCCCCCGAAATGGAGGCGCTCTTGTGGCTCCGTGCGCGGCCCTCGGTATCGACGCCCGGGGGCACGTCGAGTCACCATGTATCGCTACATGATGTGCCAGAGCACCAGGCGCCAGATGTGTTGCCGTATCAAGAGCCATCGAATCCATGGGCTCGAGAGCCGACGCCACCTTCCCCTGACAACGAGCCCGTGCTGCCGAAGCCTGTCCCGCCCGAGTCACACACACTGAGCCGGTACGAACAAATGTTTGGGCGTCATGAAGAAGAGGACGACGGATTTCTGTCTGATGCGCCAGAAAGTCCGTGGTCGAGGAGCGACGATGAGCCGCCCATGTCGTCGGCAGAGCCGGACGCGTCGGCCGCCGAGGCGCCTCTCTCGGTCCCTGCTCGAGAAGATCCGGAATGGGAGGAGCCAACGGCCCAGCAAGACGGCTGCGATGCATCCGCTGCTCCGGTCGAGTCGCCGCCTCGGCTCGCTGCTGTGGCATCCGACCATGATCTCCCGCTTCTTCCATATCCGCCAGAGTACGCGGAGGGGCAGCCGGCCCTGCGCGGCGTCCAGTTTGGCACGGCGACGCATGCGTACGCCATGGATCTGCATGCACCGAGCGGTGCCATATTATACCCTACACCGGACGTGGCGTCCGAATGCTGCATGCCAGCGGAGCACAAGCTCTACTTCCCTGATGTGATTGAGCTAGGCACGGAGCGGCCGTACTTTGTGTTGCGTGCATACTCATGGAAGATGCTCTTGCAGGCCATGGCATGGCACGGCAAGACGCGCGTCGAGGCGCCCTCCACGAGTCTGTACCTGCACGTCGCGCTCTCTGTGCCTCGTCGCGCCGACACTCTGCCGTTCGCATCGCCGTCGTTTGCGCTCCTTGCTCTGAGCACTCGGAGTCAGCCCCTGCTCAAGACGCCGGAGATGGCGTCCTTTTGCAAGGAGCGGCAATCGTCTCTGACGTGTGTGCCCTTGGTGTCTCACCCCCTGGCTCTGCCCACGGATCTCGTGACACTCGCTCATACGCTGTTCTCCGCACCGCAGCTCAGTCACGCTTCGTCTCTGCGTGAGCTGCACCAGGCCATCACTGTCGAAGACGACTGGCTCGAGACGCGGAGTCAGTGCGTCCCGCTGTCGTCGGCGCCGCTCCTTGGCGCGCTGGAACAGCAATGCCTCCACCAGCAACTGAGCCTGCACCAGCATCCGCTCGAGCCACGGCAGGACGGCCAGGACGCGCTACCACCTCGCGAGCACTTCCGGGACCGCATGCGGCGCAAGCTCTCGCGGTGGAATGTGGCGTCGAACGTTGCACCCGAGGAGGACCTCGCGACGTGGATCACACCCTACGACCTGTCCTCGGTGCCTCCATAGTCGCTTAGTTAAGCCAACGACGCCTTGCCTTTTCCACGTCATGGTGCACATTGCCGTGCCAGACTGGGTCGTGCACAAGCCGGATGAGCGCACGAAGCGCACGACGATCTACAGCGTGAGTGTGCATCCAGACGGCACGCGCATTGCTACGGGCGGACTCGATACCAAGATTCGGATATGGGCCACGGCGCCGATCCTCGACGAGGACGCGCGTGAGCCGCGGCACTTGTGCACGCTGGCACGCCACACGGGTGCGGTGTTGGCTGTGCGATTCTCACACTCGGGACGCTACCTCGTGTCTGGCTCCGATGACACGGTCGCTGTGGTGTGGGAGCTAGACGAGTCGGCGGCCCCGACGTCGTTTGGGTCGTCGGAGCCAGCCCTCGAGCACTGGCGCATGCACCGCCGGCTGCCAGGACACACCTCGGACGTCACCGACATCTCCTGGAGCGAGTCAGACACGTACCTCGCGACCGTCGGTCTCGACTCGCTCGTGATCATCTGGTCCGGCGACACGTTCGACCGGGTACGGACCATCCGCGGACACCATGGCTTTGTCAAGGGCGTCGCCTTTGACCCGACCGAGCTGTTCCTCGCTACGAGCAGTGATGACCGCACCGTCAAGGTATGGCGCACGCACGACTGGGGGCTCGAAGCGTCGATCTCAGACCCATTTCGCAGCAGTCCCAGCAGCACCTTTTTCCACCGCCTGTCGTGGACACCGGACGGCAAATTCTTGCTCACGGCGAATGCGATGAATGGCCCCGTGTTTGTGTCGAGCATTGTCGAGCGGTACACGTGGGCCTCTGACCTCGCCCTCGTGGGACACGAGCATGCCGTGTCGGTAGCCGCCTGCAGTCCCCAGTGGTTCCAGCGCGCCGACCAGCCGCCAGTGTCGGTCGTCGCCCTCGGCGCGCAGGACCAGACCGTGTCTGTGTGGGTCACAGGCATCCCCCGGCCCCTCCTGGTCGCGCGCGACTTGTTCGAGCGGCATGTCATGGACATGCAGTGGTCGACGGATGGCTACACGCTCTATGCGTGCTCGTCGGACGGCACAGTAGCCGCCCTCGCCTTTGACGCCTCCGATCTCGCGCCCGTCGCACCCGACGATGTCCTTGCCACAGCTCGGCGACAGCTCGGCGCCGTGCCTCGCGCCCGTCCCGCCGTGCGACAAGCCCCGCCGCAACGCCCCCTCGCTGCCCCGGTCCTCCATGTCCATCCTCCTCAGCGCCTCGTCCAAACCATCACTCGGGATCAGCATGGAAAACGACGGATTTGCCCTACGCCCGTAGGCGCCTCGCCAGCCATCTCGACGACGATGCCCGACATACCCACCGAGCCACCGACGCTCGTTTCGTGGCCGCGGCCGGATCCGCGGACCCGCCTCTTGGATACCCACCGCACGCCGCTGGAGCCCGCTCACCCGCTGGACGTCGATCTCGATGACGACCCAGTGACGGACGACATCTCCGTGGCATCGTCCCAGACATACACGCAGGACGGCATCGAGGGCATCCTCGAAGTACGCAATGACGCGCACTGTGCTGAGATCGCATGGGTCGTGCATGAGCGCGTCCACTGGCTCGATTATGCCCCGTGCGCCGTTCTATGTGCGGCCGTCAGCCCGTGCGTCGTGTGTGTCGCACTCTGTGACCACACGCTCGTGTGGTACACGCACCACGGCCGACGCACGGCGTCGATGATGCTCGGCGTGCCGACCGTCAAGCTCGCTGCCTGTGGTCCGTATGTGGCGGCTCTCGGCCGCGACGCTCGTGTCCGTCGGTGGCATGCACAGCAGCGCGTGTCTCTAGGCGACGTGCCTCTCCCGCGCGACGCTGTGGCTGCCATGTACGTCCACACCAACGGCGTGCCCGTCGCCGTCCTGCGTCGGCGGCAGTGCGTCGTCGCCCTGGATACCAAGACACAGGCGTTCGTGTGCATTGGCCACGCCGCACTCGCCCGCCTAAGCACGTCATGGGACGTGCGACTCCGCCAAGGCGCGCATGCGCCCGTGCGCCACGCCGAGTGCGTGCTGAACGACGCGCTGGCCACACAGACGATGGAGCCTGAGCGTGGTGTGACGCCCGTGCGGGTGCTTACAGCCACGATACGGCACCTTGAAATGCGCATGCAAGCAGCCGAACTGCTCGAAAGCGCAGCAGAGTACCGCGAGGCACTGCACGCGCTCGCCACGATACTCGCCACGGAAGGCCTGGCACGGCACGCCGACGACTTGCTGCGCTCGCTGCTGGGGCCGATGTACTATCGCCCCGATGCCACCGCATGGGATCCATGCGTGCTCGGCATGCCGAAGCGCGAGCTCCTTGCCTCCGTGCTCGCGACCATGCAACAGCACCGCCGACTCGACACGCTCGTGCACGGCGTCCAACACGTGCTCCGCACTCTCGCATCCGATGCCACATGAGACTTCCACGTAGATGCATACAGTGTACACTAGGGGAACCACTACCTACAAATAGGGGGACGAAGACAAAGGGGGCAGCTGCTTACCAAATGGTGTGGCCACCGCTGACAATAATGTCCGAGCCGTTGCAGAAGGACGACGCATTGCTGGCGAGCCAGACCACCACACCACGGAGTTCGTGCGGCAGGCCAATGCGGTTCATCGGGTTCGCGTCGCTCCAGCGCTTCATCATGCCAGGGTCGGCATCCAGCTGGCTGGCCACAAGACTCGTGCGGAAGTAGCCCGGCGAGAGTGTGTTGACACGGATGTTGTACGGACCCCACTCAGCAGCGAGGTTGCGGCCCAGCTGCAGCACGGCCGACTTGCTCGTGTTGTACGCCACCCACGACTGGTCACGATTCACGACCGTGCCGGACATGGACGCCGTGAGGATGATCGAGCCGCTTACCTTTGGGTTGTCGCGCATCACACGCGCGGCGGCCTGAGCCGTGATAAAGACGCCGATCGTGTTGACCTCCATCACCTTGCGGAACTCATCCACGGGGTAGTCCATCGCAGGGTACGACTGCATGATGCCAGCATTGGCCACACACACATCGACCGTGCCGGTGCTCGAGTCCTTCTCAATGTACTGCATCGCCTCGTTCATCTCTTCGGCGTTCGTCACGTCCGCCGTGATGAACTCAATCTGGCGGTCAAGCTGGTGGCAGTGCTTGGCGACCTTCTTAAAGTCTTCACATGGCTCCGTAGCACGGTCAATCACGTAGACGTGCGCACCTGCCTCGACAAAGGCCAGCGCCATCTCCAGACCAAGACCGCGGTTACCGCCCGTCACCACAGCCGTCTTGCCCTCGAGCGAAAACTCGGCAAAAATGGACGTGGTGTGCTTGTCCATGGACTCAGGGCGCAGATTCAGCACGGCATTCACACCAATGTTGCTGGGGTTCGGGTTGGGGCCGGGGTTCGTAGGCATATCTTCAGGGTTGATCTTGGGGCGGTCCGGCGCTTCCCAGTGCTTGAACTTGAGCGCGGCGGAGCTGAACGAGATAGCGCGCGACATCACAGGCAGCTTCGTACGCAGGCCGGCCGTGCGCAGCAGCTGGGAAGGAATCATACGAATGGCGGACATCGAAAGAACACGCAGTGAGACTACCGGGAAGAAAGATAAGGCAGGGTTCGAATTTCCACGGCGGTTTTCTTTCGCAACCCAACCAACGGCCCCCTGTGGGTTTTTGTCCGTCCGCTGCATGCACGGGACAACCTCGGCCCACCCATATCAAATGCCACGTGGCTAAATAAACCACGCCCCCCATGCCTGGCCCAACTCGCTATAAACGGATGCGGAGCGTACCCTGATTCTTGGCCTCGCGCAGCGCGTGCATGGTCGTAATCGCATCAGTGCCACCTATCGCTTTTTGCACGACAGCATCCTCGACCATCATAAAGGGATTGTGTTTCAGTTCATCGCTGAGCGTGTAGAGACCCGTAGTCACACCTCCGTTACGGCCTGAACGCACGTCCGAGACGAGACGCTGTATACCTGGTGCATTCGGCAAGACAGCCGCGCTAAAAGCCACATTCGAGGCCGTGTATTCATGTCCACAGTACACGAGTGTATCCAGTGGCAGCTGCCTCAGCACCACATTCAGCGCACGGTGCATGTCCTCGGCCTGACCTTCAAAGAAGCGGCCACATCCTGAAATGAACAGGGTATCGCCCGTAAATACGCCGCGTTTCTTTTCGCCATCGGCACCCTCCTTTAGGCCGTGTGGCAATTGGGCCAATGCGTCCTCACTGCGCTTATCTTCCACGAAAAAGCAAATGCTGTCGCATGTGTGGCATGGCGTAGCGTAGGCCTTGACAAGAACCTCGGCACCATCGCTAAACAGCTCAAATGTGTCGCCATCGCGTACGACATGCGTCACGCTCGCAATGCTCGCAGCGCCACCCCATATCGGGCGTCCAGGAAAAGCCTTGGCAAAGGCATCATTTCCGCCTGCGTGATCATAGTGGCCATGCGTCGTTATGGTGCCCACAATGTCCGTGTCCTGCAGGCCCAATGCATGTGCAGCGCGGCGCACGGTGGGCACGTCGTAAGGGTCCACAAACGCCCCCTGAGGCCGCGCCCCCTTTGGCGTGGACATGAGAATGTAAGCATAATTGTCCTCGCGCACAGGAACGGGAATGATTCGCATGTTGCGTCGTGGTATACGAGGAGCCAACGGCAGACTGAAGCACGCTCGTCGAACTCGATGCAGACCTAGTGACATAAGCCTAGACGGGCGTCGTAGAGGCACGTGCACATAGAAAAGGAGGTATCTATCAGTTGTTCTGGCTAAATTTGTAGCCGCACTTGGGGCAGTCGTAGAATACAGTTGTGCCCTCATCGGCACTGCGCAGCTGGAGCGTATGATAGTTCATTTCCTCATTGCCACATCCCGGACACTTTTCCTTAATGGTCGCCTGCTCCATTTCTACGTCGCCATCCTCGCCGGTATGACTCACGAGTTGGCGCTTTTGACGTAGGACGGATGGAAATGCGGTGGGATGTGACCGGGTCACGATCGCGAGATTATCATAGACTGTTGTGTCAGGCTTGAGCCACGTACTTCGAGCATCGTGTGACGTGCCGCATGGCGCACATGTCAGGACGTCATCATTGTTCGGTAGATCCAGCAGACTACCGCATGCACTGCAAAACAGCAGCGAGCCAATTTTGTCTGCATAAGCTGGCTACAACGTACCTGGCACCACCGTCGACACCCCCACCGACATGGCAACGATCAAGCGCTTGGACGTGCGGCGCTCAAAAAAAAAGTGGGTCACGTGTATCATGCGGCTCCGAGCGTCTGTGAGTCTCTACATGCTAGCGGAGGCGGATGCCGAAGAGGTGTTCAAGCTGCTCGCAGCTTTCATAGACCTCAGACCTAATCTTTTCTAGTTTGTCCTTGTTTGCCTGATGTGAGTGCAATATACGTACGCCAAATCCAAAAAATCCCTGTGCATCAAGCATGCGGCGCCGCTTGTATTCCTGTGCACTGTCACACTGCCTGTACAGTTCCTTCATCCATGCCTCCTCGACGCGACGCTCAAAGGCACGCAGCTCAGATGAGCTCTTATCACTTGAAAAGCGTTGAACACTTCCACCATGCCGCGTCGCCTTGGTCGTCGCAGTGACATACGGGTGCTTGGCAAACGCCACAGGGTCGACAAAGTACGAGATGCCACGGTCCAAGGTCGTGCGTTGCGCACGGTGCAATGCCGTTGGGCGCCATCGAAAGTCAGGGTCAGAAACCGTGAACAAATTTGGCAGGTATGACAGCATCGTGCAGAAAAGGAGAATAAGCAAGGGCAAGACTTGGAACCACATCGCAGTTTGGCTCGCATTTTGTGCGCTTTGTTGTCCTGCCTGCCGCGTCCGCGTACCAGGACGGTAGTAGTGCGTTCGCATACCAGGTCCTCCGAACGTGAACACGGGCGTTGTGCCAAATGGTCCGCCGCCCATGCCGCCACCGAAAAACATATTGAAGAGGTCTTCCGGGTCCATCTCTGCCCCTGGGCGCATGCGCGTGCTTTGAAACTGTGCAAAAGGGTGCGCCGACGCATTCGACGATGCCGCACCAAAGCGGCTTTCGGGGTCTCCGCCAAATTTGTCGTACATCGATCGCTTGTCTTTATCGGACAGCACGGTAAAGGCCTTGCTAACGAGCTTAAACGCTTCGTCTGCGCCGGGCGCGCGATTCTTGTCGGGATGGAGTTGCAGAGCAAGCTAAAGTCAGCAGCTTATACGCACTTTTTTGTAAGACTTTTTCACCTCCGTATCGGTCGCTGTCTTGTGCACATTGAGCACGGCGTAAAAGTCGCCGCCAGCCCGCTTCACACGACGCACAACCTCGACCTGCTGTTCGGTATATTCACTTCGCGGGCCTTCTGCATCGGTTGTTCGCGTCTCTGTTTTGGCGGCCATGTATACTGTTTCTTTGGGCGCCGAAGATGTGCCCGAGTCAGCAGAAGGTGTGCCCTGTGTGCCTTTTTCCTTGAGCCGCGTAAAGAGAGCCATGGCCTCGGGCGTCGAGTAAATGGCCACGCTCTTGCGGGCCCACTTCAGTGCCGCCTCTATATTGCCATTCTCGTCGTGCTTCCGAGCGAGATCGAGCGCTTTCCGCGCCTCGTCGGCATCCATCTACCACACACAAAGGAGATGGGGGCAAGACGATGACGTTGGCGGGTGTTGGGAAATAAGGGGCGCCTCCACATGAAGGAACTACCTACGACGCCTAGAGCAGGTCGTGAACCTACATGACCATGTTGAGGAGCGACTGCGACATTTCGACACCGACAAACACAGCAGCATTCGCGGGGAAGGCACGTGCCATAGCGGGACCAAAGCCCTTGAAAAGAGCACCGACACCGTCAGCAGCGACTGTCTTGCGAGCACAGTCCATGAAGCTCTTGTAGGTGCCCTCTGGAGCACCCTGGTAACGCGATTTGACCACATCAGGAGGGATGGCCAGAGCCCAGTTCGCCATACCGGCAAGACCACCGGCCGTGATGGTTGTCATGATGTTAAGGTCGTTGGGGTCTGAGCCAGCAGGCGTCAACGAACGCTTGGCGACCTCGTATGCAGCAAAGTATGCAGCACTGCCAGGGCCGTCACGAGCAAGCGTACCGCCCGTTCCCTTGAAGATGGAGCGCATTCCACCCTCCTTGTATAGCTGGCGTACAACGTCGACAGGGCCATTGTACTTGGGGCCCGACTGGGATTGGCCCTGGAGCTGGAGCAGGACCTTGATGCGCTCAGCGGGGCCGGCCACGAGCGTGGTAGGAATGGCGCTGAAGAAACCAGCGATGGACAGCTCCGTCAGGTTCAGCGTTTGATCGGCACGATTAGGGGTAGCTGCGTACACGAGCTTTTTGCCGAGGTCGTAGGAGAAGAACGAGAGAGCAAAAATGGGGGTGACGCCAATCAGAGGCGGGCCCATACCGCGGTAAAGCCCACGGAGACCATCTGCACGAATGGTCTTGCTCGTCACATCCAGTGCACCAGAGTAGGTGCCCGGCGGCGCGGTCTGCAAACGCGTCTTGATCAGATCAAAGGGATGACCGACCAGCACGGCACAGATACCACCAAAGCCACCTGAGACGAACGACTTGACCGAAGAGGCAAGGCTTGAGCTCTGCTGCTGCAATTCAATGTTCTCCGGGGCAAGATCGTCCGCCATGTTGTGGAGAGATGCTGGAAACACCGTCCATGCACCTAGCGTTTCTATGTTCAACCGGACCGGTTGTTTGCATTTATTCACGTGGTGCCATGTGGTGGAGAAAAAAGGACCCACCGTGCGCGTCTCAGTTTCCCTGCTTGGCTCATGGGCGATACGTTTGCGGAGTTGCCAGAGTTCTTCGAGACAGAGCTCGCAGAGAGTATCCGGTCGCGCACAGAAACGCTTTCGTCATTTCGTGAGCTGGGTCCACCCGATCTGTGCCATGTGCTCAAGTCTAACGGACGCAAAGACGTGGGAACGTACCACCTAGTATCAGGCGTCGACGCCTCATCTTCTGCCACGCTTGCGACATACATCACGAGTCTGTCGTATGAGATTGAGCAGGGATCCGCTTGGCTTGGTAGTAAGGCATCTTTCCGCATAAAAGGTGGCGTGTTTTGCTGCTACAATGCATTTTCGCGCTTGGACTTGCGGGTCGAAGTGTGCATTCCAGGCAGTGTACAGACATATACAGTGAATGCACGCGGCGAGCGCGGGAATGCAACACCCGAAATCTGGCAGGAGACATACTTGTCGGCAGCACTGCGCGCCATCTTGTACGCCGACCACCCGACGTACTCGCTTCTTGGGTATCGCAAACTCAATCCGTTTCCTACGCCTGACCACGAAATGCGCTTCATCATGGCAGCTGAAAACTTATTCTTCAAGGGCTGGCAGCTGGGCAGCGATCCGGAAATTCAGGTCGCTACAATCGTGTACAACCATCTGTCGGCTGGCATCCTCCGGTACTTTGGTGGTCTGTCGCGCTACGAACACGCCGTTAATCTGTTTGAGAAGTTGTGGTCTCGAGAGCCCGAGGTTGCCGCCCTTGTGGCACGCTCGTACCTCTACATTAATGAAGAAATCAAGGCCGTCCAGATCATGCACCAGGCCCTGCAGCTGAACCCACACAACTTTGCCGTGCTGCATGTCCAAATCGACTTTTTATGCGCCAAGGGCCAGGTACAGTGGGCGGTCGAACTCGCTAAACAGGCAGTACGATGTGCGCCGAGTGAGTACATGACGTGGGCGAAGCTTGCCGAGTGTCACATCAAAGCGGGCAACTGGGCTGAGGCACTCCTAACCCTCAACTCATGCCCGATGTTTACATACGCCGAGCCCGACTTGCATCGCATTCCACCCGCATCTCGAACACACCTGCCCATTCCACGACTTGCGCTGCAGAGCAAGCTACTAGAGGAAGATCCGACGTCCAATGCCGAAGCTGATCCGGCGCTCGTACGTCTACCGGCCCCCGCTTTGCGCGGCACATTTGCCAGTGCCTATGCCATTCTCACAAAGCTGGTTCATGCTTTGGGCTGGGACGACTTGCTTAAATATCGCTCGCAGGTATTTGTCATGGAAGAGGAGTATCGCAACCCACAACCCAAAGAGCAGGCGGATCAGCCAGGGAAGTCGAATGAGCGCGGCGATCATTGGCTTACCTTCACGGATAAGAGACTGTGTGAGCGCTGGCTCGATAATCTGTTCATGGTGCTGTATGAGGACCTGCGAATTTACACCATCTGGCGCGCCGAGCAAGGTCATTACGATGCACAGTCGTTACCGTACGAGCGCACAGGTAATGATTGGGAAATTCTGGGCGAGCTAGCCCTTCGTCTGCATCACCCCACAGAGGCATACGATGCGTTCGTACATTGCATTCAGGCCAAGTTCAGCGCCAAGGCGTACATGTACCTACTAGAGCACTTTACCGAGACGCTAGACGTCGAAAAGGCATTGTCGGCAGCTATGCATCTCGCAGCATACCAACACCGCTGGTACGGTGATCACGTCTATCCTAGCAAAGTCGGTCAATGCATCTTCCACCTTATAAGAGCCGAGGGACTGGGCAAGGTTTCCAACACACTAATATCCATGAAACCACGTCCTGCTACACTCCACATCATGCAGCGATATTTTGCCTATGCGCAAGAGTTCCGTTTGGTCGGCTCCGATACATAGGCGCACCACATGAAGCATCAAGAAATATCAAGCCGTTATCGGAAAAGTTTCCGAAAAGCTATAAAAGTATTATAGCAACACCTCCACAAAGTCAACTTTCCAGGCTATTTCATTCGTCCATTGTCGGTGCTGCGCCGATTTGAGCGTTGAAAAAGTGTGCATTCGTATTTAAGGCCACGCTGCAACGCTAGCTTTTCAACTAGTGCCAATAGACTTTGCTGAGACACGTTGCGGTGCCACTGACACTGTGAGAACATGCCAGCCACTCCCACAAATGAACAGCCCAAAGAACCGGAAGTACGTGCGACAGCGTCCCATGGACAGAACGAGCCAAGCATTGTTATATGGCCGTCAGGAGCATCGCAGCCGGTATCGGAGCAAGACTCGAGTATTGGTGATGATATAAAAGAACGCCATAACATGTATATACCCTCTTCACAGGCACTCGAGTCTGATTCTGAGGCACAAATTGGTCGGCCGTCCGTCTTATTTGAGAAACTGCCCAAGGTTCCCAGGCCACCGCGTACGGCATCTTCATCGGACCAGGCATGGAAGACACTCACGAGCGTTCCGAGCCGCAATGGCCAGGATTCCATGCCCGAACGTACGGGCCACGGCCGGCGCGCCTCTGTATTGTCTATGAAGACGGATGGGGGCGTGGATAGACCCCGTCGCCTTTCCTACAGTAGCTACAACGACGAACCCAACACAGATAACAGTGATGTTATTATCGGACAAGGCACAACGGACCTCGAAACTGGTGCTCGAGTACCCCATGAAGTCAAAGATACCAGCTCGCTTGAGGATAAAGAGGCTGATACAATCATTGTCGAGTGGGACGGTGACGACAAAGAGCTCGGCATGACATGGTCGCTCACATATCGTGCATATGTGGCTATTCTTGTCGGTGCATTATCGATTGCGTCAACGATGACATCGTCGCTGCCAGCCAACTTGATGCCCAAGACGGCGGAGCACTTTGGTGTGTCAGAAGAAGTCATCAAACTTTCTACGTTCATTTTCCTTGGTGGATATTGCTTCGGACCTCTTCTTTGGGCTCCATACTCTGAACTGTATGGTGTCAGATGGCCCTTTATTTTTTCTATGGCTGGCCTCACGATTTTCAACATGGCATGTGCATTGGCGCCCAATATTGGTGGGCTTATTGCTTTTCGTTTCTTGGCTGGCGTATTCGCATCATGCCCACTAGTCGTCGGTGGTGGCGCTATGGCGAATATCTGGCCAAAGGAGTTGCTGGGTTTGGGAATGTGTGTGTTTTCCATGTCACCCATGGCCGGCCCCGCATGTGGTCCCGTCATTGGTGGATACGTGGCCGTAGTTAAGTCGGCTACGTGGCGTTGGGGCTTTTGGGCCTGTACGATTCTATCAGGATTTCTCACGCTTCTTACGTTCTTGACTCTGAAAGAGACCAACCAGGTTATTACTTTGAAGAAAAAGGCCCAACGTCTGCGCAAGGAGACAGGTGACAATCGATACAAGGCTCCTGTTGAACTCCGCACGATTGACCTACGCGAGCTTGCGACCCGTTGGCTCATTTTGCCCATCCTCATGTTTGTGTACGAGCCCATGTTACAGGCTATCACTATGTATATGTCATTCGTGTACGGTGTGCTGTACCTCTTTTTTGAAGCATTTCCAGTTGTGTTTGGTGCCCATGGCCTCAACAATCTCCAAACTGGTCTTACCTTCTTGGGTTTCCTGCTCGGATGTATTATTGGCGGCCTCTTTTACATTTTTGTTGAGAATCCACGGTATGTGAAACTGATGAGGGCAAATCCACAAGGAGCGCCTCCACCTGAAGAACGGCTGATGGTTTGTATGTATGGCGCACCTATTCTTGTCATTTCTCTATTTTGGTTTGGCTGGACGTCGTACCCTTGGATTTCCATTTGGTCGCCCATTGCAGCAACCTGCTTTTATGGCATTGCCATGTTCTTTGTTTATGTACGTGTGCTATGTTGACTGACACACTAGTTCGCTCTCATGACATTTATTGCTGATGCATACCGAGCCCAAACAGCCTGCGCACTCTCAGCAAACACAATTGTCCGTTCTACATTTGGTCTTGGATTTCCTTTGGTACGTGAACTCCTAAAGGTCGGTCGATACTAACATGTCAGTTTGCCTCTCAAATGTTTGTTAAACTGAACCCTCGATGGGCATCCACTGTCCTGGCGTTTATTTCCGTTGCTTTATTCCCAATTCCTTTCGTGTTGTACAAGTATGGCCCTTGGCTGCGCTCCAAGGCAAAGTATGCGTTCGGAGAGGACAACTAGATACATTTGACGCGTTTAAGAGCAAAGAACGCACGTGTTGCACCACTTTCCTACGACGTTGTCAAATGTAGTGGAACATTTAGTCAGCCTGTATACCAAGTTGAGTTAAGAAGAGATAAGGTGTCAAAGATGGCTTGCCGCCATATGATTGGAGAGATTCTCATCTGGTTCCTTGCCAAGCTGCGGGAAGCCTAGCTGATAATTTATTCAAGTACCTACAAGAAGCGACCTATGCGCATGTGCACATTCAAGCATTTATTCTCAAATGTGATTCGCTGATAGCAAAATAGTTAAGGGCTAGAACAAATTATTGTGCGATGTAATGCAGGATGCCGAAGAAATACAAGCGAGGTACGCTGCATCAGGGTCATTCACTACATGAGCTGCTCTGAAACCTTCCAGCCCCACCATCATGTCTTCGCCGTATGACGGTGCGGCGGTCGATCGTCGTAAATGGACGCCGGAGGAAGACGCTCTTCTAACGATGGCCATGAACAACTTGCAGGATGTCAACGAGACCCGTTGGACCGAAGTGGCTGCCAGCGTGCCAGGGCGGTCTGCCAAAGCGTGTCGAAAGCGTTGGGTAAATGGCCTCAACGAGCGTCTTAAGAAAGGAACATGGACAGCTGAAGAAGATAATCGTCTTCGTGAAGCCATTATGCACCTGGACAGTGACTGGGCTAGGATTGCAGAGTTTGTTGGCAATCGTTCTGGTGATCAATGCAGCAAGCGATGGCGCGAAGTCCTAGACCCAACAATCAACAAAGCTCCTTGGACAGCAGAAGAGGACCGGCTACTGGTAGAGTTTTATCATAAACATGGGTCTTGCTGGCAGATTATTTCAACATATCTCAATAATCGTCGTGCTTTGCAATGCCGGAATCGATGTTGCAAGCTATTGGGGCTGCATGCTCATCCTAGAAAGAAAGGAACTAGCGGCAATAAACAAAGCCCCTCTGCTCGTTCATTTTCCGCGTCTCCCAATATGATCCCGACACAAAATTCGGTACCAGTTTCATCCAGTCTCAATGACATGGATATCAAAGACACGCGGAAGCTGGAAAGCGATGGCCTGTTCGAGCTAAACAGTCATGTCCCACCGACAAATTCTAATATGAATGCCACAGCTTGTGCATCTAAAGGCATAAATATGCTTGATATTAATGGTCAAACGGATTCATGTACGCCTGGTATTTGTGTCAATGGCGACATCCACAACAATGATGACCATGTAACAATAACTTACAACGATGTACATACAATGGGTTTTCTCGATGCTTGGAGCAAGGTTCAAGGTTATAGCTCTGCTGAACGCAAAGGTTTACCAGCTGCGCTTAATCTGAGTGAGGACACCACCTTCTACCCGCAAACCACATCGCCAACGGACTCCATATATTCATACCTTGACTCGACCGTCTCGTTACCATCAAGTACACTGACAACTCCCGGCGCAACAAGTCTTGATGGATTCTTATTAGACTCAGACTTTGGCCTTCACTCGATGGCTCAGCATACGATGCCTGAATCTAATGCGAAAGGCACCCTCGACAATACATGGCTACATGACCCATTTGTGCCTTTGTCGGGGATTGGTTTTCCCAATGATTGAATGTCGCGAACAGCGATCGTATAGAAATACCAACGTAGTAAATGATATGTTCAATAATCTTAGCTGCAAAAAATCACAGGCAAAAAATAGTAACTGTCTCTTATACACATCTGACGCTGCCGACGATACTCCTTGTGT
>ERZ1030949.77-NODE-77-length-35596-cov-16.740412_pt1 | contig 35596 bp, 25 predicted proteins | sample MGYA00517297_ERZ1030949 | MGnify/ENA primary metagenome ERZ1030949 (study PRJEB33718, sample SAMN03159698) | human skin metagenome | collected 2014-05-20 | study: EMG produced TPA metagenomics assembly of the PRJNA266117 data set (Human skin bacterial metagenome...
CGAGATAGCGTAGCGTCTCGTGGGCTCGGAGATGTGTATAAGAGACAGGAAGAAGAAGAGGAAGAAGAAGAGGTATGTATTACATATCCATGCCGTCATTAACACTACAGGAGATTGAAGACGTACGTTGCAATCTTTACTTGAGATGAGCAGATAACTAACTTGCTGTTTTCTATTCCCAGCCCTATCCGGCCATTTACGAACGTATGTCTTATGCGTGTTGAGATGGAATTAACATGTTGAACAGAATGCCAAAACTCGTCTGCATGTGAAAGTGTCCGGCATCACTTTGAGGAGTGCCAGGAGCGTGTTACTGGGGGCAAGGGCTTTGAAGGTGAAGACTGTGTCGAAGAATTGTATGTATGCCATGTCTGTGTATCCTTGCTAACCAGCAGCTGTACGTATTACCACCAGTTTATGGTATCCTTGCTTGTGAGAACACATGTGCTGACACTATTCCAGTCCACCTTGCTCACTGCGCTCTGGAATGCGCTGCACCGTATGTATGAATCCGTGAGAACGTTCACTGACTCTATACAGCAAGCTGTTTGCCAAGCTGGTATAGATTCCAAAGGCCTGTTATGGGCTCTCATGCAGATGCTATCCATAGCAACGCCTGTGGAAATATCCGAGCCACACTCTGAGGGCGCGTCGCACGCAATATTGTTGCCGAGCCACACAGATGACGCATATTCATGTATTAGCTTTGGCTACGTCGGTATGCGTGAGCCATGAATCACCATGGTCCTATGCATCTAGGGAAGTAATATACAGTACTGTGTGTTAGAGGCAGAAGATATGCGCACCATTGTTACCGCGAATAAAAGCGTCGCCATAGGCGCTTTTCAGAGCGCCGTCTACAAACTCTTCAGTGTCTTCCATGGCAATATTCATGTATCCATCCAGGCAAGAAAGCGTTCCTTCCTGCGTCAATGGCTATACAGCATAAAAAACACGTACCATGATAATCAATCCCTGAGTTCAAGCGCACAATCACCTTCTTGCCAATGACACCTTTGAACGGTTAATTGCTTCATGATTAGTGAACATACTCTTCAAAAAGTCGTTTGGGCTGCCTGTCTTGACCTGCTGCTCTGAGCTTGAAGAATCAGCCGTTTGCTGGACCTTAGCACTGGCCGTGTCCGACATGGCGTTCACAAATTGAGATTAGGGTATGCGATGTGCAAAGTAGTCTTCCATCTATCGAGGAATTAAACCCATCATGGGCAGGCTCTCATGTTGGCCCCTGCGACATGGGTACCACCACAGATGTCCGTCTGCCTTTCCCATTCTGAACCTAGTTTTACCAAAACATCCCAGCATATAAGAACTAGGTATGTTGCGTACTACAAACGGGTTTGATGTGAGAGTATCCCGATTTTGTCGTTTTTGGAACGAGCTCATTATGTGGACTCGCTGTAGATTATAGCCATTCCCGTTGACGTGCTTGGAAGTATGGCACACGCCAATGTTGCGACAATGTACTTATCTTCTGATGATGGTTACCAAGCTACAAGTGGGACAAGTCGTAAAAGGGCCCTTTCCAGGGTATGACAATGTTCTCCACAAGTGCAGGTGGAGCTTGACCACTTGTCATCCCACACAACCATCAAGCGAACATGACGTCCCTTCGGGGAGAGTCGTCACTGCCGTTCGGTATGTCATCAGCAATCTAACTCTAGTCGATGATGCACGCAAAATTCGAACAGATACAGAAGATGAAGAGCCGCTATTTGGTGGCACGCCATTCCGTGATGCTCATGCAAATACAACGGATACAATCGAATCTAGTGCCCGTTCATATTATTCTCTATTGAATGTGGACGAGGATGCCACAGAAACTCAGATTCGCGATGCATACAAGACTCTGGCTATGGCATTTCATCCCGACAAACATCCCGATCCGCATAATAAAGAACTTGCCGAGGAAGCTTTCCGAGACATCCACAAGGCATACCAAGTCCTGATTGATCCAGAGCAGCGGTCGGTATATGATCACTTTGGCGAGGAAGGTCTCCAGTCTTCATGGGCTCTAGCAGCTCCTGGACGCTCACCAGCCGAGATGCGCGCGGAGTTCGAGCGCCAATCTCGACTTCGACAGGCAGCTGATGCAGAGAGTCTTGTGAACTCTCACGGTGAATTTTCTGCTGTGATCAACGCATCACCCCTGTTTCTTCGGAATGCACGGATTGTGTCGCCGTTGAATCCTGCTATCCAGACAAGGTTAACGCTAGCCAAGCGTCTTGCACTTGTTTCGTGCCCACAGATCGTTGGAGAACACGGCTTTGATATTCCTCTGACGCAATCGTCAACCCTGGCCGTTTCAGGCCAACTGATCAAAAATGGACAAATGGGTGCAGGTAACCTCATTGGCACGCTGAAGACGCATTGGAATCCCAGGTTCTACTCTGAGATAAATGCTTCCCTTTTACAGCCTCAAACACTCACTGTCCGAGGCCAATTTATGGTCGATCCAAATCTCATTTTCAACTGGATTATTGCATCGCAAAGTTGGAGTGTGCCTCCAACGGTTCAACTAGTATGGTCACAGCGACTTTCGAGTAAATCGAGTCTAACAGGCTTTGCGCAAGTCAAGACGGGCGCATATACTGTTGGTGCCTGGGGCGCCGATGAAAACGGCGAACCACTGACAGATGATGTTAGTGCGCTAGTTGTTGGCGTAACGAAACCACACGAGGATGGCACTGAATGGACATGCCATTACCAGTTCACGAATGACCTATCCATTCACTATGAATGGTCTATGAAAGTGTTGAATGGCATGAGGGTCAAGAGCGGTGTATCTTGTGGATTGCTCTCTGGATTGGCGGCCTACTCGAACAGTGAGCGCCGAGTCACAGAGAACATACGAGTCCTCTTGGGCATCAAATGCGGCACCTCGTCGGGCATCTCGTTGAAGATTCGTGTGACGCGCCTGGGTCAACGAATCGTATTCCCCATCGTTCTAAGCCCCAAGTTCCGGGTAGATCTAGCTATTGGAGCGGCTATTTTACCTGCTCTGGCCATTGCTGGATCGCACTATTTCTACTTTATGCCTAAACGCCGGCTTGCTACCGCTAAACGTCTTCACTCGATACGCAAGGATCGTATGACTGATATTGAACAGCGCCGCACGTCTGCCGAACAAACATGTGCTCTTCTGCGTCCTCAAGCCACGAAACGTGCAGAGGCCGAATACGGACGCAGTGGCCTTGTCATCCTACAGGCATACTATGGCCGACATGAGGCTTTTCCACCCCCGATGAACTTTGACATACACATGCTAGCGGACAAAGAACAACTCTTTTCGATGCTCTCGCAGTATGAAGGGCCGCACCAAGCCAAGGATGACAATCAGCCACTGTGGTGCAATGTGCGCGTACAGCTCCAAATGCTAGTAAACCAGAGTCAGTTGGTGATCCCTGCTGGCCGATCCAAGTCAAAACTACTCGGATTCTTTGATCCATGTGTCGGTGAACGCAAGCAGCTTTATATCCGCTACCTATTCCGCGGAAGACTGCATGAACTAACGGCTCACGATGATGACGCCGTTGCCGCGCCGCTGCGGAGTCAACAAATCACATAGAACCAGATTACAAGCTATGATACAGGTCGCACTTTACGGATTCGATGCGTCAATACGATTCAGTTCAGCCTCACGAATTTTCTTCTCGGCTAGCACCTTAAACTTGAAGTAATCTTTGTGGAGACCGCATTCTGTCTTGCCGGCCTTGTCGCTCCAGCGACCGGACCGCTCATCGGCACTGTCCTTTCCAAACGGAAGAGACGTGGAGTGCCAGTCACCGATCGACTTGTATCCCAAATCAAGCAAAACATTATACGGTACAGCATTCTCCTTGACGTACTTGTCCACGTCGGCGAATTCCCAGTTAAGCAGGGCATTGACTTTGATCAGACCGGTCTCATCAACCTCGACAGCCTGGAGCGATGCACGGTCAGCACCTTGCGAGCGGCGGCGCCCCGTAAAAACGGCACGCACATCTAGTTCTTCGTAAGCGCGGCGTGCAGGCTCGACCTTCACGAGATAGTCGTATGTGTCTTCATCGCGCTGCCAGAGTTGAGAACCCCAAGTCCTTTCAAAATCGGCTACCGTATCGCTGCCCTTGGGCTTGTACACGTACATAGGAGCATGATAGTGCTTTGACGCCCGTTCCGCCAGGTCCAGAGTCTGTGGAAAGTGGTATAGAGTGTCGACAAAAATCAGTGGAACAAGGTGGCGCAGCTCAGTGTGGTTCTTTTCGCTGCGTTCCGCACTGATGCGCGAAATAATATCCAGTGTTACACAACCCGTCACTCCAAACGCCGTGGTCTGGTAGAGGTGAGGTAGGTTGTCGATTGACCATCGAATGATGTCCGCCGGCGATGCATTTTCGAGTTTGGCATTGATTTTGGGCAAATCCGCTACAACACGCCGAATCTGCTCATCCGTACCTGCCTCACGCGGAACTCGCTGAGAAACACTAGGCATAGAAGCGTCAGACATGTCGGTTGACGTTTGTGGCAAGGTGGCGAGGCACACGAGCTACCGCCCTCTCTATCAATGACTAAGGACTACGGCCCTCTCCGTCTCGCTTGGCCAGACGCCTATCCTCTTAGATTTGGCGCTCTTGTGACATGCAATGCACGTCTTGCGTGATTGAAGCTGATGTGGAGAATAAAAGTACAGTCCCGGCACCCGGTCTGATATCTGCCAGGCCACGTGGTATTCATGTGTGCTTGCAGGGCAAAACTGGATCCAGTCACGTGTGCGTGGGAACTGAGAAGTTTGCAGGGCATCAACGGCGCCCTTGGGCCTAACAAGAGATCGTATAGACTTTTCCTCGTCCTACACTCAGGTCAGTCCTCAAGATGGCTGCTCGTCCTACTGTGAACGTGCGAGGCATTGACGGTGCGGCTACGGGATCGCTGCCTCTCCCGGCAGTGTTCAACGCTCCTATCCGCTCGGATCTCGTCCAGATCATTCACTGTACGTATTTTGCGACACAGTTGAGAATGTGCGCACTCAGGTCAACTTGACGTGGCACGTCTGGTGTGCTCTTTTTGCTGAATGACGGTACTAACACTCAACAGCGAACCTGGCGAAGAACAAGCGTCAGCCGTACGCCGTCGCTTCGAACGCTGGTCACCAGACCTCGGCTGAGTCCTGGGGTACGGGTCGTGCCCTCGCCCGTATTCCCCGTGTTGGCGGTGGTGGTACGCACCGCTCTGGTCAGGCTGCCTTTGGTAACATGGCCCGTGGTGGTCACATGTTCGCGCCCACAAAGGTTTGGCGCCGCTGGTTCGTAAAGACGAGCCAGACCCAGCGTCGTCACGCCACGGCGTCCGCCCTTGCCGCCACGGCACTGCCTGCCCTCGTGCTCGCCCGCGGTCACCGTGTGGAAGAGATTGAGGAGGTCCCTCTAATCGTGTCGAGCGAGATTGAGTCGTTCACCAAGACCAAGCAGGCTGTCGCTGCCCTCAAGGCTCTGAACGCTTACGAGGATGTGATCAAGGTGTCGAACTCGCGCAAGATCCGTGCTGGTGTTGGTAAGCTCCGCAACCGCCGCCATGTTCAACGCCGTGGCCCTCTTGTCATTTACAACCAGGACAATGGTATCGTGAAGGCCTTCCGCAACCTGCCTGGTGTTGAGATTGCCAGCGTGCACAGCCTTAACCTGCTCCAGCTCGCCCCCGGTGGTCACCTGGGTCGCTTTGTGATCTGGACGGAGGATGCCTTCAAGCAGCTTGACACGATCTTTGGCACGTACGAAACTGCCTCGGACGTCAAGAAGGGCTACCACCTGCCCAGCGCCAAGATTACTATGCCCGACGTCACGCGTCTCATCAACTCGGATGAGATTCAGAGCGTTGTGCGCCCAGCTGGTCCCAAGCAGACTAAGCGTCCTTTCACGCAGCGGAAGAACCCTCTTCGCAACCGCGGTGTTCTGTTCCGTCTCAACCCTTACGCCCAGTCCTCAATCCGTCGCGAGATCCGCGAGCAGGCTCAGCGCCGTGCTGGCAAGCTGAAGAAGAACACCAAGACGCCGCGCACCTCGACGAGCGAGGCGTTCTTCGAGCAGCTCTTTGCTCCGTAAATGCTTGCGTCGCGTGTGTGATGCATTTCATATATGTGCTGACGGACGATGTGGAAGTACATTGCCACAGACATGAATACATGACAAATGTCTTGCGCTGATGTATTTTGTCTTAACCCAAAAATCCCGCGAGCATATGTGTTCTGGTTATAGCGAACTCGTATGATGGTAGTTTTTGTTGGCTAGAATCGCAATGCTGAAACCAGCTTCTCAATCATTATTTGTGTTTCAGGCTATCGCTAGGGCTGATGTGGCATCATTACGTGTACGTAACATCAAACTAGATAAAGGAGACCTAAAAGCATGTAATAAGATTCATCGGGCAAGAAATCGAGAAAAGAAGCGTGATGGAATAGCGACCTTAGAACATGAAAGGGCGCATACGTTGAGCCGTTTCGCGCCACTTCTCATTGTTTTGCTTAATTTCAGCATCTGTAAATGGACAAAGTCCATCAACATCGTGGGAAGACGTAAGACGGAATTGGGGGCTGTTCTTGTAGCCGAAATCACCAATAGATAGGCTTTGGGGAGAAAACATCGGCCAGCCAGACTCAAAGTCATACAGGCCATTGTCGGGGTCTTTCACAAACTCGACAAATGCCGCACTGTACATATGTGCCACAGGTGCCCGGATTTTATCGTCATCCGTGGCGCGAGGTGCCTTCAAAAGAGGTCCCTTGTCCTCCTCAGCTTGCTTTGTTGGAATGTAACGCAGATCCTGCCATGTCTCCCATGAATAGGCCGTGTCACTTCCGTGGTACGTCAAGAGCGATTGGTACTTCTCTGGCGTACCCGGGAGATAAAAGGAAGGGCTGAAGCGATAACGCCATGTGGATGCATAGCCCATACGGTGTTTGGCCTGAACATACGACGGGCAGACCCACACCTCGGCCGTAATAAGAGGGCCCACGGCGGCCGTCAGTTGCGCGTCGTGAATCAACCAAGCATTGCCTTCGTCCTTAGTATTACCGAGGAGCATAGGCGTATTAACATATTTTCTTTGCAACAGGCGCTCCGAGTAGTCATTGAAAGCTGTGATGTTGTCGCTCGTCAGCATGAATGATGTGTTGGTAGCAAAAGTCGCTTGAATCACATCCTGCCACTTCTTCTTTTGCATACACTTCATCTGCTTATCGTCACCATTTGTGCCACAGCCAAGATAAGCAGCCACTTTATTCCACACACCCTTCTTTTCCGTAAAGTCGTCCTCAGGCTTTGTCACAAAGTACTTTCCGAGAGACGTCATGGATCCACTCTGAAGGATGATTCCCCTGATATACTTGGACGTCGGCTTTTGATAATGCACGTACGCCCAATTATCGGCAATACAGGCTCCTGTACTTGTGCCACCGATCGTTATTTTTTCGGGATCACCACCAAACTTCTCAATATTGTTGTATACCCATTCAATCGCCAAGTCAACATCTGACAGACCAGGGTTGCTACCCTTAAAGTGCGCATTGTGTTGGTTCTTACTGGTATGCAGTTGTGGAGCTTGGGGAAAGCCGAGAATCCAGTTACGGAAGTTGATACTCACAGTAATAATGTCATTGTCGTGAACCAGCTTGTGCGACTGATACGTTTCCACAGTATTAGATCCCCATTCAAAAGAACCACCGTAAAGATTCAGCCACACTGGAAGTTTCTTTGTCTTCCCGTTGGAGTCACGATACTTTTCCCAATTCTTCCTACCAATAAAGATGTTGGCATTCAGACAGTCTTCTGATTGTGCTTCTTCTTCAAAAATTGAACCCGAAAATCCAAACAGGGCGATTGCTGCCTTAGAAACATCACTTCCATGCTGTGGGCAGATTTTGGGCTTCTTCGACGCGTCTCTCACATCATACCACTTGCCTGCAGGCCTGGGTGGCATGAAGCGGTTCTCTCCACTCGTATCATCACCAAATGGTACGCCTCGCCAAGAATACGTGTCTGCCGTAGAGTTGTACAGGCCACGGACATGACCCTCATTTGTCTTTACAACAAGATAGTGATCTGACTTTTGGTCGTTACCATTGTGTCCCTGTGTATCGTCCTCGCAGTACTTGCCCCACTTCTCACTCGAAGACATAGCCTTCGAGCGGCGGGCCATTTTCGCATGATGCAAAGTGCTCGAATGCTGGGGCTTTGTGATATCAGCTAAAGCTCCTATTACAAAAAAGCTCAACGATAAAAGTACAGCCAGGACGACATGCTGCACCGCTTTCATCATGGACGTGACCTGAAGACCCTATTTCAGCGAATTCCCAGCCCATTCTACATTTTTTATTGAACAGCGCGTTTGCCGAGGCAAAAGCTCAGGCATGCATGAAATCGCCGCTGACATGTGTGTTGTGTGGAGCTTTTATAATGCATTATTAGAATGGCACACGCGCTGTTGGTTAATCTAACACAATGTTTCAAGACTGGTGCTCAGTCTGTGTCCACGTGGCACAAGCACATGCTGTCAAGACCTCCACATTGCTTAGTCTTGCTCCGGACGAGTGACGCGTCGACATCGAACCAGATCGATCATCTCGATCTTTGACGCCATACTAACGCCACAATTTTTTTGCGTATGTTTCTTAGATCCTTAACTGACACGTTCAGGTTAGCAGATATATCTCTTTCAAGAGGGGTATCAGTTACTTTGCGTTGAATTCTAAGTGCCGTCCCACTCTGCGTTTCTACCAACCTCAGCTTTCTTCCTGTCTTGCTCCTTTATCCAGCTTAAGTGCCATGCCCCCTGTCGATAACAAGAACGATGCTGGTTCGAAACAGCCACACAATGTTGTAATTATTGGCTCTGGCCCAGCAGGTCACACTGCTGCTGTTTACCTGGGTCGTGCAAACCTTGAGCCAGTTATGTATGAGGGCTTCCTTGCAAACGGAATTGCTGCAGGTGGTCAGCTCACTACTACTACAGATGTAGAGAACTATCCTGGCTTTCCAGATGGTATTGGCGGCTCGGAGATGATGGATAAGTTCCGCGCTCAGTCTGTACGCTTCGGAACTGTCATTCACACGGAAACAATCTCCAAGGTTGACCTGTCCAGTCGTCCTTTCAAGCTATGGCGTGAAGGTCATGAGAATGAGGAACCCGAGCTCGCAAAGGTAATCATTGTTGCCACCGGTGCCTCTGCACGTCGCATGCATTTGCCAGGTGAAGAGACGTATTGGCAGAACGGTATCAGTGCATGCGCTGTATGTGACGGTGCCGTCCCAATTTTCCGTAATAAACCATTGGCTGTTGTGGGCGGCGGTGACTCAGCTGCAGAGGAGGCTACGTATCTCACTAAGTACGCAAGCCACGTTTATGTTCTTGTGCGTCGTGATGAGCTGCGCGCAAGTAAAATTATGGCCAAGCGTCTTCTGTCTCACCCTAAAGTCACAGTGCTTTTCAACACCGTGGCCACAGAGGCCAAAGGTGATGGAGAATTGCTTAATGCTGTCCACATTAAAAATAATCAGACTGGTGAAGAAAAGGACCTTCAAGTGAACGGCCTTTTCTATGCAATCGGCCACATCCCAGCTACGTCTGTGTTTAAGGGACTGGTAGACCTGGATGAAGACGGCTACATGCTGACGAAGCCCGGTACGTCTCTGACTTCCGTGCACGGTGTCTTTGCTGCTGGTGATGTTCAAGATAAGAGATATCGCCAGGCTATTACATCAGCTGGCAGTGGTTGTATTGCTGCCCTGGATGCTGAACGCCTCCTGGCTGAAGAAGAAGCAGATGGTGCCTAGTATATAATTTCTACAACACTTTCATCTACACGCTTATGTGAAAATTTCGAATGCCGTAGCTAAAATTTTATCCAGTATCTGTACCTCCTGTTTTATCGATAACGACGTGATGTTCTCGTGAAGCCTGTCAGATTCACTTTCTTGCACAGACGCCAATGTCCGAGACCTAGTCCACCAACATGTTGGCGTAGTCATGCTTATACATGTTTGTGATGCATAACCTATGAAATGTGAGTATTTCGTCCGAGATTTAGGCCTTACCGGAATCTTGGCTTGTGGCCCGGTGTTCTAATTCACGTGACAAGCATTGACGGCCAAGTGTTTCGGATTTGCCGACGAGCCCCGTGATTGTGACCAATCATGCATAACTAATTCCCAATGACAATCGATGCTGTGCTGATGACCACAATCGCACATTTTCATAGGTTGAAAAATCTATAATCCACGCATTATGATTAGACAAATGGCGATTGCAGACTCTGGCTACAGGTCGAACAACCCAAACGTCGGCCGCCCTTAAAAGCTTGACCTGAGTTGCGCAAGCCATCTCCTTGTCAATCATGATGCTCTCTACCCGTGCGATGCGCTCGCCCGCACTTCGCGCGGTGGCTTTCCGTGCTCACCGCGCGGCTGCCACTCGTGGAGTTGTTACAGTTGCTGAGGACGCTCCCCCTCTGAATGAAGAGGAGCTTAAGCGCAAGGTTGAACTCAGTATCATTGAAAAAGGCAAGGGTTACTACCTTCCTTACGAGAAGATCGAGAAGAACCTCAAGATTGTCCGTGACCGCTTGAAGCGTCCTATGACCATGTCTGAAAAGATCGTTTATGGTCATCTTGACCAGCCTGAAACGCAGGACATTGAACGTGGTGTATCATACTTGCGTCTCCGTCCTGATCGTGTTGCCTGCCAAGACGCTACTGCTCAGATGGCTTTGCTTCAGTTCATGTCCGCCGGTCTCCCTAAGGTTGCTGTGCCCACAACGGTGCACTGTGACCACCTCATCGCTGCTGACGTTGGTGGCTCACAGGACCTTGCTAACGCGCTTGACCTGAACAAGGAGGTTTACGACTTCCTTGCTAGCTGCAGTGCCAAGTACGGTATTGGCTTCTGGAAGCCTGGTTCGGGTATTATTCATCAGATTATCATTGAGAACTATGCCTTCCCTGGTGGTCTCATGATCGGTACGGACTCGCACACTCCTAACGCCGGTGGTCTCAACATGATTGCTTGCGGTGTCGGCGGTGCTGATGCTGTCGATGTGATGGCTGACATTCCTTGGGAGCTGAAGTGCCCTAAGGTAATTGGTGTTGAGCTTAAGGGTAAGCTTTCAGGTTGGACCGCGCCTAAGGACGTCATCCTCAAGGTTGCCGGAGAGCTTACTGTCAAGGGTGGTACTGGTGCAATTGTTGAGTACAAGGGACCTGGCGTTTCCTCGCTTTCGGCCACCGGTATGGGTACCATTTGTAACATGGGTGCCGAAATTGGTGCTACGACATCGATCTTCCCATTCAACGCCCGTCAAGCCAAGTACCTTGAAGCCACAGGCCGTGCAGACATTGCTAAGGCTGCTTCGCAGTTCAGCCGCAACCTTCTGCCCGACCGTGACGCTGAGTATGATACTCACATCGAGATTGACCTCGACAAGCTCGAGCCCCACATCAACGGTCCATTCACGCCTGACCTTGCCACACCTCTTTCGAAGTTCAAGGATGCGGTGATTAAGAACGACTGGCCTGAGGAGCTTCGTGTTGCCTTGATCGGTTCGTGCACGAACTCTTCGTACGAAGACATGTCGCGTTCTGCCTCGATCGCCAAGCAGGCCAGTGAGCACGGTCTCAAGGTCAAGTCGGGCTTCACTGTGACGCCTGGATCCGAGCAAATCCGTGCCACTATTCAGCGTGACGGTCAGATGGAGATTCTTAACAAGGTTGGTGGTATGTTGCTCGCCAATGCTTGTGGTCCTTGCATTGGTCAATGGAACCGTCACGACGTGAAGAAAGGCGAAAAGAACTCGATCATCACGTCGTACAACCGCAACTTCAGTGGCCGTAACGATGCTAACTTTGCTACTCACGCCTTTGTGGCCTCTCCTGACCTCGTGACAGCTATGGCATTTGCTGGAAGCCTCACGTTTAACCCAATGACCGACTCGCTTAAGGGTGCTGACGGTAAGGAGTTCAAGTTCGATGCCCCTACCGGTGATGAGCTTCCTTCTCGCGGCTACGACCCTGGCGAGAACACGTTCCAGTCTCCTCCTCCTGACGGCTCCGGTGTTGAGGTGATTATCCGCCCTGACTCCGAACGTCTCCATGTCCTTGAGCCCTTCAAGAAGTTTGAAGACAAGGACCCCAAGGATCTTCCGATCCTTATTAAGGTGAAGGGCAAGTGCACGACAGACCACATCTCAGCCGGTGGTCCTTGGTTGCGCTACCGTGGTCACCTCCCCAACATCTCCAACAACTGTCTGATTGGTGCCACTAACAGTGCTAATGGTGAGACGAACAAAGTTCAGAACTACTACACTGGTGAGTGGGGATCTGTCCCTAGCACGGCAGTCTACTACCGTGACAACGGTCACCCTTGGGTTGTGATTGGCGACGACAACTACGGTGAGGGCTCGTCTCGTGAGCACGCTGCTTTGGAGCCTCGTTTCCTCGGTGGTATGGCCATTATTACCAAGTCTTTCGCTCGTATCCATGAGACCAACTGTAAGAAGCAGGGTCTTCTGCCTATGACGTTCCAAAAGTCGAGTGACTACGACCTTGTTCGCCCTGATGATCTTATTGACCTTGAGGGTGTCACGACAATCGCACCTGGCAGCATCGTCACGCTCGTTTGCAAGCACCGTGATGGTTCGCAGGACCGTATCCCGCTTGTTCACTCGTTCAACGAGAACCAGATTGAGTGGTTCAAGGCTGGTAGCGCTCTCAACTTGATGTCTGCCAATGCCGCCGCCAAGCGTGGCGAATAAACGATGTTGTAATCAAATAGAATTTGAGTCGCTTATGGTGACATAGTCTGCATTGGTGTTAGTTTCATCATGAATGAGTGGGTCGAGCAGTGGGCGCAGAGGCAAATTTTAAGGTGTTGATTTAGCTGCAGGGAAACGCGGAGTTGTTTAAATCCACTTCCACTAAGCGCTTTGGCCTTCCCATGTCTCTTGGATTTGATCATCGGTGCGTCGAATCCAACTAATACTTAGCTTTACTTTGAAGGAACTGTGGCTTCGATATTTTGAACATGATCATGATGGGACTTTTGCTCGAGTACTAACAGATGCAGATATCATGACTTATCCTCAAGATATTTTAAATTCACCAAGTTGTTCGGAACATCACTTTCGCATCCCCTTGATAAATTCGGATATACACGATATCCACTCACGACCCTTATCTTCTAACGGAGTGCCACGTTCCCCATCTCCCCCAATTGATTTTAAAGCGCTTCGTCATCTTGTTAACAAACACTTGCCCAAGGAACCATGGCCCTATGATGATCAGGATGACACGGTCTATTCGGGATCATATAACCCTGATGCAGATGTATTGGAATCAAATATACCAAAAATATACCGAAAATTTCATGGTTCGAAGGGTACGCAACAGGACTTGAATACTCCAATCAATGCATCACCTTTAGAGCACGAGCGATCCCTGTTCCACACATCATTCGAAACGGCACTCAAGCCCACCTCTTTCAGAGATGAGATTTCGCACGAAAGCCCGGACAAAAATGATTTAGGGTCTCTTTCGCCTGTCGACCTGGCTCTACGCGACATGAAAATTACACACAATGATCCCGATAACCTGGCGTCTTATGCATCAGAAAGTTTTGTGCTAGGCAGTGATTCGACTCTTGGGAATAACGAACCAGACTTTCCATTATTGAGTTCATCATCTTTTGTTCACGCGCCCAATGTTATGCCTCCTGGCGCAGCTGTCCAGACTGAATCCAGCCAGGATGCCCCGCAGGGCGTTAAAATGGACGATCATGCTCGAGAAATCACCAATTTTCCTAGGCCCATTGCATTTTCGGAATTATCACATCCAAATGGCAGGACTAGTCGCAGAGGTCTCAATTTAGACAATGATCTTGTATTCAGAAGAGTATCATTAAGCCCTCCTGCATCGGGCCCTTCTCTGTTGCAATTATCTCTACAACACGCGGACAGTTCTAATGAAGATATGGAGTTTGCCAAATATACTCGAATTGGACGAAATGACCATGATCATGGTTTTCGTGTCTTGTTGTATTATCCGGGTCAAGTGGATCCACAGACGAAAGCTCTGGTCAGCCCGATCCAGGTATGGGTCCAACCAGAAGCAAGTATGGAAGAACTAATTGGGTATGGTGTTTATTCGTACGTAAAAAAATTTGGACGGGCTCCTACGCACCCCAAGGAAGAAAAGGCAGAAGCCTTGATTAGTCCTCGTTCCTGGATGTTGCGCATGGTCGAGAATGGAATTATTGATGATGACTTTCCTGTTATTGATTATGGATTGATTGTTGGTCATTTTGGCGAGCACGAATTTGCTTTGTGCCCCGTAACAAGTGGATCGAAGCAATCGGATATGCTCGACTCGACAATTGGTGTCGAAAATGTCGCCGACGTACCCAAATCTTTGAATACAAAGCCTAGCGCGTTTATGATGTTACATATTATGGTTGTACCTATGGCGAATAGCCAGATCCAAGTGCAAATCTCGCCTGATGCCACTATTGGCAATGTGCTTGAACAAGTATGTCATGATTGCAATTTGGGACCTATGGATTTGTATGCATTGCTGTGTCAAAAAACAGCTGAAATCTTGTCCCCAAATGAAGTGGCATCAAAGCTCGAGTGTACAAGTCATAATCTGGTTCTTGTCGAACGAACGTCTCTTGGGAGGGCTTTTGTCCCCGCACGCGATAGCCATGCACAAGCAGTGTTGGAAGAGCCCAAGTACAAGACAGCCATGGATATGATATCCAGTTATAAAGCTTACTCGGTCAGTCGGCGTCACCATATTGCCATGGGTCGACACGAACGTGTCATTTCATTGGATGGGGAATGGCTACACATCATCCGACCTGCTGAGAAACGAGTGTCGCATGCTAAAACTACTTCCTACCTTTTAAGCTCGATTATACAATGCGAACTGAACCCACGCCTACCGCAAGTGTTCCGGCTTGTGGCCCATCGTGTGCACACGCACGATACAAAGCGCTATGAGTTTGAAGCAGAAGATGCTGTCCGCGCGCAAGAAATTGTAAATGAAATTAACCAGCAGCGCCGACAATAGATGTTTTATACCCGTCTTAAATACATGCTACGAAAGTATCTCTGGTCAAGATATTTGTGGCTGGGTGTGACTTTTTTAACGCGTATATTAGGCGGCCTCTTCAATCTTAGCACTTGCACCATCAGCCTCAGCAGCTGGGGGCTGTGTCTCGTCATCGTCACCGTCATCTTCAGCATCATCGTCCATGCCACCGAAGTCCATGCCGCCAGCGCCCCCGCCCATCTGCGACATGAGGGCGTTCATATCCATGCCCCCGGGGAAAGGCATGTCACCAGCCTCATTGGCCTCATCCTGTTCATCTTCATCGACCCACTTGTCAAAGTCCGTTTTCACGTTATGCAGGCGAACCTTTTCCTTTGTCAAGCGAGGCCAGTATTCTTCTTGCTTCTTCTCTTTACGAAGCACGAGGTACAGGCACTTGGAGGTGAGGTGTTGCTTCGATTCAGCTGGCAAAATGTTCTCGAAAAACTCGATATTGAACGTGTACTTGTGTCCCTCGATACCTTTGGAAGCATCACCCTGGACGGTGGACTCAAACTTAAGGCTAGTTGATGTCAGATCACATTTTGTGGCGTCGGCCGTCATGTTAGGAACGTTGATTGTGAGCATGATGATATTCTTCTCATCTTCGGTGGCAGAGCTGCGCTGAGCCCACAAAACCTCGGGGACGGCTGTACTAGACATGTTTGTAGTAGAGAGTCTCAGTATGGAGTGAGAGTGTTGACAGATGGCCAGATCGCTCGCTTCAAGTAATGGATCCCCGCGCCGAGCATCGAAAGCGGTAGAACATCCTGGACCACCCCCTTCGGCGAGCCACGCGGCGACCACGTGGTCAATCCAATTTTTTGTAGGAGCGTGCCAATTTGCTTGTTGTTGCCAGATTCATTGACTATGGCTGAGCGCCCCGATACGGGATTGAAGGCCAAGACGAAGAAAGTGTCAAAAGGCGTCCCCAAGGAAAAGCCTGTAAAAAAGGTGGTAAAGCAACCACTTAAGCAGGTAAAAAAACAGAAGGCTTCGAGCAATGCCGAAAAGCCTGCCATCCCCAAAAAAGTCAAGTCAGTGCGCATCCACGAGGTGCCGAATGTGGTACAATTTCCGTCAGACAAATCTGCCTCTTCCTTGAGTGTTCCACGTAAGGCAAAAGCTACAACTGTGGTAGATGCAGATGAGGATGACGAAGATGAGATGCTTAGTGGTTTCCCCGGTGACCCTGAGCCCGAGGACGAGGATGAAGAGCACGACGAAGAAGAAGACGAAGAAGAGGACGACATTCTGTCCAAACAAGCTATCCCGACACTTGATGAGGTCGTCAAGCTACCTAGCAGCCGTGACGATGCAAGCGTCCGCCAGCGCCTAGAAAAGGCCAAGAGCAAGAAGCGGCTTGCGCCTAATGACGAGGAACCAGAAGAAACGGGCGTTGTTTACGTCGGAAGACTTCCTCATGGTTTCTTCGAAGATCAGCTGCGCGCATACTTCTCTCAATTTGGCGATATTAAGCGACTGCGTCTGTCTCGAAACAAGAACACAGGTCGCTCCAAGCACTATGGCTTCATGGAATTTGAGTCGCCTGACGTGGCAGAGATCGTGGTCGACACCATGAACAACTATTTACTGGATGGTCATCTGTTGCAGCTGGCTATGATTCCATCTGAAGAAGTGGATCCCAACCTATGGATTGGTGCAAACCGCAAGTTCCGTAGGGTGCCGATGGACCGTGTCGAACGCAAGCGACGTTCAAAGTCGCGTTCTGCTGAGCAACGTGCAGAAGTGAATCGCAAGCTCATGCAGCGTCAAAAGAAGCGCCGTGCTGCGCTGGCGCGTGCAGGTATTAAGTACGATTTTCCAGGATACCAATTTTGATAGTGGATGTAGCCGTACGAGATAGTGTTTCCACCCTCACATCATCTAGGTAGAAATGATGGATTTCGACCCACAAGCCCCAGGGTTCATTAGGTCTGTCTGACCCACCTTTATACGCCGCCTGGCTGCATTTGGTGCAACTGAAACGCCATTTGTATTGGGAACGTGGACCGACAAGGAGGCATCTGCTGCAGCGTTGTCCATAACGGGGCTCATGACCCCAGTAGATGGCATCATAGGTGTATGCGGAGCATTAATGAAGGGCGGCAAGCTGTCCGACTGGTTTGATTCATCCTGGAACATGGGCAATGCATGTCCTTGCGGAGACAATACTGTGGTACTAGATGGCCCATGGATCGTGTCGAAGAGCATGAAGGCTTCGGCGCTCCATTCGTACCACACATGCTTATTGTCGGTGAGACGCCACATGTGCACATCGAGCTCAGAGTTAGCTGGTACATACAACGGTGTGCGGAAGGGGAAGAAAATGGGGAACCAACTCTGCATGTCCGGACTGGCTCGAGTGGGATCAGGAAAGATGCTCAACATGACATTACCGAATAAATGCGCTTCAAAGTATCCCGCCAAGCCATGGCACACTCCAGCCTGAGGAATGTAAAAGGTATTCAACGATGAGCGAGCATTGTGGTTGTTGGTAAGTGGCAAACCGTGAACATCACAAGCCAAACCGCTCTCATCCATGGACATATGCTCAAACCGCCAGCACGCTTGGACCCGGGGGTACTGCGAAGCGCTGTCTGGACCAGAGAGCAAGTTCATTCGTTTGAAAAGTACAACGGATGGTGCATCAAACTGCACTGCATCTTGGGCCTTGCCCATACCCTGTCCTGATTGTGCTGATGATGTTTGGGACATACCAGTTTTGATGGCAGAATGCAAAGCCGGTGTAGTAACCGGTGCAATATAGGGCATGTAAGAGGTAGGTATAGAGATGCCGTTCGGTTTAAGAAACCGCATCGCTCCATCCAAGCATTCAGGTGCAAGCTCATTATCACCGAAGCTGCCCAGAAGTTCACTTACCACCACATCTGCTCGGTCCGCTACATTGGGTGGCACTGGCATGGCACGCATATCGCCCAGTAAAATGCGAACACGATCAGAGCCCCATTCTTTCAGCTGTCGGTCTTGAAGTGCGATCAAAGCACCAGGGTTCTTTTCTAGAGCCGTGATGTAGACGACACGCGATGCGCGTTCAGCAGCACTCAAGCAACGGGGCACCAAAGCACCATGCCCAGCTCCCACGATCCAAACCTGTAAACGCGTGCCTGGTGATCCATGCTGAGTAAATGCCTGGAACATCGCCTCTTCGTACAAGTCATATTTTACCGTGTCTGCTTCAAACACGTCGTACGTTCCAGCAGCAAGTTGATCTGACATGGGTTGCAGCGGTGCTTGAAGACAATCACCAAACGTAGATGCGAGGTGCTCAAGTTTTGAAGGTGGCTGCGTGGTTTTGATCAGATGTCGAATATACTGGATGTAGGCAATTGGACCACCACGTACGTGTTGTGTTGGTGGATTTGTGATGTCACTCAGAATAATGTGTGGTGTATGTGGAATCAGACTCCGAACCAGCGTTTGGGCTGATTTGGAGAGGACAGGGTACCCCTTAGCATTCGCAAGAAACGATGAGGACGGAAGCAGAATATGCGATACAGGTTCATGAATCCAGCGCATCATGGACGAAGTTGGAGGAAGAGGCATGGACAAGTCGAGTGCAATGTGCAATTGTGAGTGGTATGCACACAAGTCTTGTAAGCGTTCCCATGTCTCCCATGCCCAATTGTCTTTGGTCCGAAGATATGCTGCTGCTGGCATCGCAGCTGCGCCATTGGGCCCCTTGCTTGTAGCTTGTTGCATGAGCATTGATGTGAGAATGTACGTCGAACTGACAGGCAGGCGTACAGCGACTTTCATCGACGCATGCACAAGCGGAGGCTGATCTGCCATGCCTTCAAGGCATGAGCGAAGAATACGCGCGTAGTCGGCCAAAAATGGTCGCCGCTCAGGATCGCTGCTCGGTGCGGGAAGAATAATTTGCGTAACTCCGACGTAAGAGGCATACGCAAGTTCCTGGCGCAGAGCAAGTTCTGAGTCGAAACGCACACCTTCATCCAAGGAATCGAGCTCAAGCCACTGACTAATTATGGCGGTGACATGAGATGTCTCGCGTGTATGGAGGATATTCAGCTCTGAACGCAAAAAATGGGGTTGTGCACGCCACGTCTCTGCCTCGAGTTGAATGCGCGCATCCATGTCTCCTGGTAGCGAGGAAAAATTAGCTCGACTCGTGCTTCGTGGAAGTCCAGGAGGGCCAGAGTCTGGACGCAGGCACAAATGCTCCCAACGCTCATGCCAACGTGCGTTGGCTAGTTCGATGGCAATACCATCGTAGCCGTCAGCAAGCGCCCAGTGACGACACTTTTCGACATTCGTCATGTTTTTTTCATCCTCCGGAGAATTGGGCACCTGCAAGCCGATCGATGCGGGATTGGGCACAGCCAGTGTATTCAGTGCATTCACATGCGCAGCTTCATGCAAAGGGGGCAAACCTGATTGCAGTGTCGACGGGTCTAAGCCTTTCACTGGCACATGCCATGCGCCGGAAGACACGAACAAAGACACGGGCACATGGGGCCAAGTTCGTGGTGCGCTATGTGCGCCCGTCGATGCCATATCCACGCGTCACGATCGGTTGAGAAAGAAACTGCAGGGCGTCTGCTATGGCCTTACAGACAGGCTGACCTAAGCTAATCCTCCACGCAGATTCCCTGCCGCACCACCCTGGGGTAGGAGGACGACATATGGGAAGCAGTGTAAGTTCGCGTCGCTGACCCCAAGTTTGAGGAACTAAAGCGTGATGCTTTAGAGCAGAGTCAAAAGCAGCGTTCACAGCTGGACAAGGCACTCGAGGAGCGTGCGCGAAAGAAACGCGACGATGAACGTGTACAATCTGAGCGAGCAAATCAGCGTGCAGAATGGATGGCACGCGAGCGCCAGCGTCGGGAAAAGCAGCGTACACTAGAGCTGGAACGTATTGAGATGCAGAAAGATGCGCAAAAGCGCCGGGAAGCGGCTGCTCGCGCAGCAGAGAAAGCTGCTATAGAAAAAGCCGTGGGACGCACGACAAAACGTGCACCCGCCCTCGATAAGGCTAGGTCCGTGGCAGTGCAACATCGCTCGCAAGTTCGGCGTGCTAGAGAAACAGCAACGACACTAACACGAGAAGAGAAGCGCATGAAGCGGATGGCCAAAGATATGGGCGTACCGTTCAGGCCTCAAAAAGTACGCGTTCAGTCGGGCGCATCAGAGGGTGCCGCTAGGCAAGCACATACCCTGGCACCTCGTCGTCAGAGTGCTCGTGAAGAGTTTATTGAGCAAGAGAGACGACGAAAAGAATTAAGGCATCAAGAAGAAGAAGAAGGAGAAGAAGAAGAGGAGGAGGAGGATAGCGACGAGGACAATGTCGAACCGGGTCCATCTCATGCATCCATTCGAGATCAGATTTGGCAGCTCTTTGGACGCAACCGTCAAACGTATGTACGAATAACTAACACCTAGGTATATGGCTCGTGATATTGACAGTGACGATGATATGGAGGCCGGAGCGGATGTCGTGCTTCGAGAGGAACTGCGGAGCTCGGCCTTTGGCCGTCGTGAGGATGAGCGAGAAGAACAGCATCTTTTGGAAGAGAAACGGCGTAAACAGAATGTCTCACATTGACACGATACCTTAGTTTGCCCGTTTCTCGAATACCCATGCACTCGCAGGATCTGCGTGTGTGTAGTACGCAGGAATCGTCTCGGTCAGGGTGAAGCCGAGTTGTTCATAAAATGCACGGGCTTCCTGGTTGCTGGTTTGCACATGCAGGTATACACACTCAACGGAGCGACCTGCGAAAAGGGATCCTGGCGTCGCAGTAGCAAGGATGTACTTGATCAGGGCAGTGGCGAGACCCAGGCGCCTGTACGGCCCCAATACACCGATGGTCATGACATACACTTTACACTTCGTAGGGTCAGATCCATCTTCCAGGCGGCAACAAATGGCACCGACAGGTATGTCGTTGAACAAGGCGATCTGAAAGAGGGCGTTGGTATCGTCTTTTAAGGCCCCTTCGTACATCTCTTCATTGACAGTAGCTGGAAAGAGCGCTGCATTGATACGCCGAACCTGATTCACATTATTCGGCGTTACGGCCGTGACGCACACGTTTGAACGCGTAGCGATGTGCGACCGCACAGGTGCATTCGTCGATGGCACCGTGCGCGGGAAGTACGCCGTGGCAGGCAGTTTCCACGACATGACGGACCACGGCCAGAAGGAGCGGCGTGTGGATGAAAAAGGGGGTGGTACATATTAGTCACGGTATGATAAGCAGCCTGGACATCGAGAACGCCCCGTGCGCCTTAGCCCGGCTGTCCCAACCCACCCTTGCCACGATGTCGCGGTCCAACGTGATTGTGCTGTACGTATATTCTAACTAATGATAGTGACAATGGTACAGGATATACGAAAATGGGGTATGTTTTTAGCTCACTGACACCAGCTTTGCCGGCAATTCAGAGCCGTCCTTTGTGTTCCCCACGGCGATTGCTACTGCGTCGTCGAGTGCCGGGGGACAATCGAGTATCGGCGGGCGCCCCTCCGTTCCATCAAAGCCGAGTGGCATGAGTAACTCGTCGCTTGTATCGAAGCGCGGGATCGATGATCTAGACTTTTTTATCGGTGACGAGGCGTATGCCAATGCCAAAACGTACCAGGTGCACCAGCCGATCCGTCATGGAGTGGTGGAAAATTGGGACTTGATGGAGCGCTTCTGGGAGCAGAGTATTTTCAAGTACTTGCGTGCGGAGCCGGAAGAAAACTATTTCATGTTGACCGAGCCACCGCTCAACCCGCCTGAAAATCGTGAGGCAACCGCCGAGATTATGTTTGAATCGTTCAATATCAAAGGGCTGTACATTGCCGTGCAGGCAGTGCTTGCTCTGGCTGCTAGCTGGACAAGCAACAAAGTGACAGATCGCACACTCACCGGTACAGTGATCGACAGTGGTGACGGAGTCACGCACGTCATCCCCGTGGCAGAAGGCTACGTCATTGGCAGTGCGATCAAGCATATTCCGCTAGCTGGTCGCGACATTACATACTTTGTGCAGCAGCTCTTGCGTGAGCGCGGCGAGTCGGCGAACATTCCCGCAGAGGATGGCCGACGCGTCGCCGAGAAAATCAAGGAAGATTACTCGTACGTGTGCCAGGACATTGTGCGCGAATTCCGCCGCTACGACGAGGACCCGTACAAGTACTTTGAGCGCTACCAGGGCGAAAATACTGTCACAGGCCGTCCCTACACGGTGGAGGTGGGCTATGAGCGTTTCTTGGCACCTGAAATCTTCTTTAACCCAGAGATGGTGTCGTCCGACTTTCTAACACCGCTGCCTGAGGTTGTCGATACCGTGATCCAGCAGAGCCCGATTGATGTCCGCCGTGGTCTCTACAAAAACATCGTCTTGTCTGGTGGCTCCACCATGTTCCAGCACTTTGGCCAGCGCCTCAAAAAGGACTTGAATTCTATTGTGAGTGAGCGCCTTGCTGCGTCCGAGGCAGCCAGTGGCAACTTGGCTCGCAGCTCGGGTCTCGATGTGAACGTGATCTCACATCGTATGCAGCGCTACGCCGTCTGGTACGGTGGGTCGTTGCTAGGCTCTCTGCCCGATTTCTACTCGTTCTGCTACAACAAACATGACTATGAGGAGCACGGGCCCAGTATCGTGCGCAAGTTTAGCGTGTTTGGTGGTGTATAGCTTTACTCCCATACGCACAGGACGCCAGAGCGATCGCCTGCGACAATACATCGGTACGGCGCTTCGATCACCGCAAGCGCCGTGATGGTATCTTGATGCGACGTCAACGAGCCCATCGCATCCTTGACCTGCTGGTGGATGTGCAGCGGCGAGCGCTTCGTGGGTGCTTCCACACACTGAAACGTATGCATGTACCGATGATGCGTCATGGTAAACTCGCCGTGGATCTGGGACCCGAACGCTGTGCAGGTATCGGCCCGTCCCAAATCCCAGAACCGCACGACACGGTCACTGCCACCAGTGACGATCCACCCACGGGGACTCTCTGCCGGCGAGCTCAAATACCCATCTGCACCCACGCACAAAGCATACGAACCATCCAAACACGTGTCACTCGGCGCCTCATCGACACATGGCTCGAGCGTGATGTTCGGGACATGCTCGCCAAACTCTCGCGAGTCGAAGGTCTCGAGAACGGCGCCTGTGCCGAGATCAAGCGACAAGACGGCAGAGGTGGCTACCGTTAGGACATACTTGCGAGTGGGATGCAATGCACACGCACGTATGCGAGCATGGTTGCTGGTCCGCCACGTCTGGAGACGCACATGGAAGCGAGTGTCCCATAAGGCAACGTGTCCATTCGAGGTGCCCGCACACAACCAATGCCGCTGTGGATCCAGGGCCAGGGCCTCGATCGAGCCGTGCGCAGCAGGATGGCTCAGCGTGTCGATCTCACGCATGTGCCGTACGTCCCAAAATACAATCTGTCCACGGCTCGTGCCAAGCACCACGACGGGGTCCGTGCCACTCGACCATTGCGCCATGCATCGCACATAGTCACCGGACCGAGTGTGCTTGCCCAATATGTGCGGCTTTGCGTACCGCGGTAAGGATGGGCCCAGCGAGACATTCAAGCCCCATACATGGATCGCACCGTCCATAGAGGCGCTCATGATACAGTGGGTACCACCCAGCACCAACACGCACGTCACGGGGGCCGTGTGCGTCGCGTACGTGAGCCGCGAGCGCGAGTTGACATTCTTTTCCAGACGCGCCGTGTCCCATACTCGGACTGTCTTGTCCATCGATGCACTCACGAAGAAGAGATGGTCGTGTGACACACACACGGACGTAATAGCGCCCTGATGCTCGGCAAAGCTGGCCACCAAGGCGCCCTGTGGGCGCTGATTGCTCGACGAGTCGAGACGCCGTGGCTTCGTGGGGGGATGCACAGCAGGGATGCTGGCAAGCTGATGATACACCGCCCGGAGATGCGCGTGAATGTAGGGATCCACCCCTTCGTACGTATGCATTGGCGTGTTGGGCGCCTGTGGGTCTGGGAGGCGCTCAGCGCGCGTTCGTTCAGCCTGGGCGTGCACCAGCGTCGTGGACGTCTGTGCAGTAGCACTGGGCATACCCAAAAAGGGCAACTTGAACGAGCGCGTTGACAGCGTATCAGACGAACGCCGCGCGGCTCGCAGCGAATCTGACGGAGGCACCGCGGCAGGTGCCTGGCCGGGCGCCTCGGATGGCACGGGCCGGAGCTGCACGGGCGCCAGAGTCTGTAGGCGGCGCTCAGCCGTTCGCAGGGAGAACGGAGATGGAGCTAGATCGGCCGTGTGTGCCGTGAAGAACACGGTACGTTGCGGGACGCCATCGAGAGACCCATCTGGGTCCTTGCCACGCGTCCTTGGAGCGGACCGCCTGCGGCCCTCTACGTACCACCAGAGGGCCGCGAGATGAGGAGCTGTGCCGGCAGGCATAGGGGGAAGCTGCGCTGCCCACTCTGGGTCGACGGTCGGTGGCCTTGCAGGTGGGTAGACGAGTTCGTCGATGGCTTCTTGCGCGGGCTTCGCATGGTCTGTGCAAGGAGCTGGCACGTCACTGGCTATGCATGCCTCCAGGGCAGACGTGGGTATAGGCGGCACGACGTGCTCGCGAAGTGTCGAGCTGGAAAGGCAGGCAACATCGCAAGCGAGGCGAGGGCGGAGAAGCGCATACAAACGAAGCCAACGATCTGCATCACGCACTGCGTGAGCGGCACGTACAAGGGCGTCTATGCTTGCCTCACGGACCCATTCGTTCGGATGGCACAAAAGACTGGCGACGTAGGACGCGAGTTCCCACAGCACGACGGGGCGCCATACCTCGATCAGCATCCCAAAGGCATCTAAAGCACATGCCTGGACATGTGCATCCTCGTCGCCGAAAGCCTGGATGAGCAGCGGGTGAAAGTATGTGTCGACATCCACGAGAGGCGCCATCGGCACGATGGCCTCAAACAACGACATGCGCAGCTGCGGATCGTCATCGTTGAGGTAGGTGAGCACGTGCGGTAGTAGATCTGATTCGATACGCTCCGTGCCAAGGAGGGCCCATGGTGCATGAGCCAGGAGCTCGCGGCGCACACTGGACAAGGGATCGACGGCCAAGGCACCGAGATACTCGCCCAGGCACGCGCGAAGGGATGCGAGATCGGTATCGAGCGAAGGCGAGGCATGCCACAATCGATAGGCTTGCCGAGCGAGCCGGGCCAGGCATGAGGCAGCCATGCAGCGAACATGCACGGATGCATCGCGCACGAGTGCTGCGAACGACGGCCATACGCACTCCTGTAGGACGTGTTCATTCGCGTGAGTGAGGTGATTCAAGCATTCAAAAAGAGCAGCGACGCTGTGCAGGGCCATGGCGCGGACATGCGGATGAGAGTGGGACGATAGGACCACAAGGTACGGCAAGACGCGATCGAGACGCGTTTCGTCACTGAGCCAGGCCCAGGCCATGTGCACGATGAGGGCGAGCGCGTGGCATACAGACGACGGCCGCATGGCATGACGGATGTGAGCTAGTACGACATTGAGCACCAAGAGCGCCTCCGAGTCAGACGCGGGCGAGTGTCGTCGGGCACGGCGTGGGATCGACACGCCAGGTATCGACACATTCAGACACACATCGTCGCCGTGCACGGGCTCCACGTCGCCTATGAAGCCCAAGAGGGTCGGCCAGTCCTGGTACAGCTTTTCGATGCGGTCGTCGGGCTCGAGAGACGGCGTATACGGCCTTTTTTCATTCAGCACACTCGACGGGCGCTGCAAGTCCACCAAGTACAGATGTAGGCACGCTGAAAACGAGTCGGGGAACACGTGTGTGTCCGCCAACAGCTGCTCCAAGGTCGGACGCTCCAGCGGACGCAGCTCCAGCATGCGCGCGATCATGTCTCTGGTGCCCGTGTGTGGTATCTCGTCGAGCTTAGATCGAATGTCATAGTCGCCTGTGCGGTAGCGATACATTTGACTGAGGGAAAACAGCGGCGATCCATCGCGCCACAGTTCGGCAAGGACACAGCCAAGAGAGAACACATCCATAGCCTCAGTAACGCGACCATGCGGACGCCCAAGCCCGAGCATCTCGTGGTACGGCTCAAACGTCAGCACATCCGACACATTTTCCACCTCGCTTCCCGCGGTCCTCTTGACGGACGCGCTCGACGGCACCTCTGTCACGGACTCGTAAAAGCGCTCAGGCGCAATGTGGCACACTCTTCGAGCTGACGAATCGAAGAACAGCGAAAAATCGGTCGGATCGTCGAGAGGCAAGTACGTCGGCTTGAACAGCGATGCAAAATCAGTGACGTAGACGCACAGCGACGAGGACACCAGCACATTCTCGCATTTAAGATCTCCATGCGCTACTTTGCGTTCATGCGTGGCATGCAGGGCATACACGAGCTGGTACGTGATCCACAATTTTTCCATATCTGTCAAAAAGGGCCGCGTACTCACGCGGTCGTACAGGCTGTAGGCCAGCCATGGGCGGATGAGGTAGCCGGCTACCTCTGTTTCGAGCACTTCTTGCATCGCCAGGACATTGGGTACATTCTCTAGCGCGTCACGCTCTAGCTGGAGGCGCCGCTGGAGGCCCCGTAGACGCATGTCCGCGTCGGGCTTGAGAAACGTTTTGACGACCAGCAGGCCGCGTTCGTGCCGAACGCGCGTGGCGCGCAGGAAACGCGAGGATCCGAGACTGCATTCATACTGCAGTGATGGATCTTGCAGCAGCTCGGCAGCGCCGGCAAGCCCGTGGCTCGTGCCGCTCACGGTATTGCCCATCCACGACGCGTGGCGGCCAACGGCAAGTGGAGACCATCTATTCATACACGGAACTACGTCGCCAGGCCTGCTTTTTTGAGACTGTCGTGTCAGTTGCTCTGCCACGTACGCTCTGCGAATCTCGCCTGGCGTCTTTTGCCACACGTTTCGTCGTAGGTCTTGCGCCATAGAGTCGACGTCCGAGCCATGCGCTTGCACGAGATCTACAAGCCAGGCATGCTCACCCGCCGACGCAAAGCGCTCGACCGGCTGGTGTTCGGCGGCGATTTTTTCCAGCGCTGGAGTGAGTAAGAGAAGACATACCCTGCACAGTGTCTGTATCGCGGCCCTCGTTCAGGCGTGGCGGCATGAGTGACGCAGCCTGGTCGACAGGCTCTTCTTCCTCTGCATTGAGCTGCTTGCCCCACGGTGTCGTCTCGACATGGTCATCCTCTCTGTACTCGATCAAATCCACAATCTGGCCGCTTTCGTCACGAATCACGCGCGCCATGCCCTTGCGTGGTCGATCGGTGGAGGAAGATGGCTCAGCGGGTGCCACTTGGGCATACGGGTCATTCCGATCGAGACCACCCGACTGAGATGCGAGCGTGGGTACCAGTCCGAGTTTGGCATAACTGTGATATAAGTGGTGCGGTCACGTACTTTTGGCGCACGGTCAACTTGGGATCCCAATTTTCACGCAGCACCTCAGGGCCCATGACCGTGGGCGCACGCTTCAGTCGGCGCTGCTGCGATCGCTTCGCGCTTTTGGTCGCACCAGACCACTTGCCCGAACGCGCCTTGCGTCGCTGCCGTGGATTCGCCATCGTGGCTGCCAACAGACAGGCACGGCGGTCCAAGGCAGCACAAAAAAGTGGGGTCACGTGGTAGGACTACGACGCGCATCTACCCAACTCAGGCACCGTATATCGACGCACGGATCGCCTGGATCCGGTCGAAGATGGGATGACGAGGAGGACCCTCGTCGTGACGACGGTCGCTGATACGACCAAACGATCGTGGAAGAGACTCGCGTAGCGGATCGTGCTCTTCGTCTAGCACCGAATCCTGTATGTCTTCTTGCTGCTTTTCTTGCTCCAGAGAGGCACGCACTTGGCGTTGCATGTCGTAGTAAGCCTGCGTAGAGGCGTCATCGTCGTCCTCTTCTTCATAGAACGGCTGTTCATTATACCATTTTTCGCAGTCTGTACTGGTGACAGAAACATTCGCTGGTAGCTCTTCTGGTGCAAGTTTTGAGGGTATCGGCATGAGCTTGGGCGGGTCTTCTTGCTGATGAGCCTTAAGAACGTCCGACGCACTAACAAAGGCTGGTGTATGAATCGATGGAAGAGCGAGTTCTTGGTTACGCTTCCGGCGTTTACGATGCCCGACGGTGGTGCGCTCCAGCATGCGTTGCGCGATACTTTCCAACGGTGATTTTTCCGGCGTAGACGACGTTATATCAAGAGATCCGCCACCAGGAGGAAGATGCGGAGGAGCGTCGACGCGCACATTTGTCGAAGGTCGAGGACACGACATACTGCCCTGATGATCGAGAGCGAACTGAGCATTCCGCGCGGCCTTTCGACGCTCACGGCGCTTTTGATTTTTGTGCCGCGTACGGTCCTTTCCTTGACCAGGAGGTACCCAAATGCTTGGAAAAGACGAAGAGTATACACTCGGTTCTGAGTCACCTTGCTCATCGTCGCCTCCCTCGTCCTCTTCTTTTCTCTCTTCTTCCTCTTCCTCACTCTCCTCGTCATCCTCTTCTTCACTCTCTTCTTCCTCTTCCTCACTCTCCTCGTCTTCTTCACTCTCTTCTTCCTCTTCCTCACTCTCCTCATCTTCTTCACTCTCCTCGTCCTGACTCTGCTCTTCCTCCTTCTCTTCTCTCTCATCTTCGTTTTCTTCCTTATCACTGTCCTCCTCATCGTTCTCCTGATTCTCGCCTTCGTCCTTGACTCGCACCACTTCCTCTAGCTCATCGTGATCATCTCCGAGATCATCCACAATATCATCATAGTCAACTTCGTCAATGACTTCATTCTCGTCCATGACATCGTCATAGTCGACGTCATCCTCATAATCCAGCTCATCCGGCTCTTCATCTAGTTCAGCTTGCTCAATATCCTGCGAAATATCATGCACAAAACCGGATGCATCTGGCTTTTTGCGCTTCACACCCAGCGTCTTTCTCGGCTGTACCCCACATTCAGAGCGCATTAAGAGCGAAATTTTGTGAGCTTCAGCCATGATCGTGCGCTCGACGTCAGGATGCACGACCCTATCGGTATTTTCACAGGGAGCTTCACATACTTTGCGCCGTTTTATTGTCGAAACGGTGACGAGACAGTCGTCTTGGAGAACGTCACCCACACAGTCCCACACTTCAAAGTCAAGGACAGAGAGGCACAAAGCGGTCGCAGTCACTTGAGCGTCGTAACGCGTCTGAAGTATGCGCGCTATGCGTTCACGCACAACATCGATATCGTCTGCGCGATCAATTACGACCCAGAACTGCGCAGGTGGGAGCGGGTGCGCCGTGCAGACACGAACACGCATGGGGCTCGCCATGATGGTCGTACCTGGTGGAACGGCGCGTCGTCATCACACCTCCACATCGGCCGAGGGGTTCGAGGAGCATCGAAGTTCTGGTCCCTCCTGTGTTTTGGGAACAGCCATGGCAGACGAGCGCCTGCGTGCTTGGGTGCGTTCCATTGACGCGACATACGAGCTTGTCGAGAATCCTGAGGTGCGTAAGACGTGTCCGGATCTGGCAAGCAAGGTGGAGCGGGCTCTATGGGCGTGTGAGTCGGCATGGCATGACTACGGTGTCGATGGCTGTGCGTTCAGTTTCAATGGCGGCAAGGACTGTACAGTGTTGGCGCATATTCTTGCTGCATCACTGCGCCGCATCCAAAAAAAGCAGGGAACTTTTGATGTAGTGCCGATCCGCACGTTATATGTGGCGTGTGATGATCCGTTTCCTGAGGTGGAAGCCTTTATTGGCTATGCAGCGACGAGGTATCACATGCAGTTGCGGACAGAACACGGGCCGATGAGGCAGGCCTTAGATTCGTATATGAAGAGCGCCGATGGGAAAGGCGTGCATGCGATGTTTATTGGCGTGCGACACGATGATCCGCACGGCTCCAAGGCCCGCGTTCGTGTGCCTTGCGATCCGACATGGCCCCAGATCATGCGTGTGCACCCGATTCTCGAGTGGGATTACCGCGACATTTGGGCCTTTTTGCGATGCCCATTGTTGCAAAGCAGACAGGAGCACGTACCTGCTTGTGTTGCTGGACAAGAGGCAGGAGTGCCCTATTGTGTGCTGTATGACCAAGGTTACACGTCGCTAGGTGATCGGTACCACACCACCCCCAATCCCCAGCTGTATGACACGTCCACGAACCGATTTCAACCCGCCTATTTCCTACAGGATGGAAGCAAGGAGCGCTGTGGGCGCCTGTCACATAGTACCAAGCCTACAACGTGATGCTCTTGGGCTTTGCAAGGCTACGCATCGGAACCTAGTTCTTGGGCGGGCTCGGCTGCTTGGGTCCTGGCTTCGGTGGGCCTGCCTTGTTGGATCCTTGCCTCGGTGGGCCAGTCTTTCTGGGTCCTGGTTGCTTCTTCGGCGGGCCTGTCTTTGGGGGTCCTGACTGCTTCTTTGGTGGGCCTGTCTTTGGGGGTCCTGACGGCTTCGGCGGGCCTGTCTTGTCGGGTCCTGGCTGCTTCTTCGGCGGGCCAGACGAGGGGGCGCCTCTTTGTTTCCACGCGTTAGGCGGCGGACGCGGGTGGGCGAGTGGCTGCAGCGAGAGAGCTTTGAGATGTTGGGCCGTGGCATCAACAGGTCCCATTTGGGACGTGGCAGCGGATCGGGGGCGCTCCTTCTGTGTCTTGGGCGCGGCCGGCTGGTAAAACAGGGTGCCCTTGACATCTTGGGTGGCGGGCGTGCTGCGTACCTTGAGCGTGCGCTGCAATGGCGACAAGTGGGCTTCTTTGACCGACTCTTCGCCCCAGCGCGTGGCGATCTGCGGCGTGCTGAGGTTGAGCACGGACGATGTGCTGACGGTAGCGCCGCGATGATTCGAGCAGGCGTCACCCAATGTTGTGCCAGCCAGGAATGGCGCGTCAAACACCACATCGATGCATTTGTTGGCGCCGAGGCCAATGACCGTGCCTTTGGCCGCTAGCGGAAGGGGGCCAAAGTCGAATACGTTGATCACGCGATCTCCCATTTCAAACGTCTGCTCCGGCACGCGGTAGCGTGCCTGTTCTGGCTTGAGAAGGGCGCCGCGCGGCAGGCCGCGAAGTATCTGCCGCTTGACGGCGAGGCCATGTTGCGCCCGCTTTTGCGCCATGATGGACGTGGCTGATTCCAGCAGAGAAATGACGGACCGCTCCAGGCGGTCTACGTAGAGCGGCACGATATCCATGTCACGCAGACCGTTCTCGTGGATCCACGTGCGCAGATCCTTGATCCGCTGCGCAGCATTCTGCTCGAAAATATCCTCGGATGTATAAAATTCGCCTGATGCGAGGCGCTTCGCCAGTCCACGGCGCAGCTCAGGGAACTTGGTAAGCACGTCCTGCATCAAATGCACGGCTCGCTCGCTGTACTCCCAGCCTTGGGAAGTGCGACGCGAGTAGCCCAGCACCTTGCGGCCCTTGGCCTCGAACTTGAGATTCAGGCCAATGTTCATGCGCTGGTTGCCGTGGTAAATCGCCACGCCACTCGCCAGTTTCGCGAGCACCAAAGAAGATATGCGCAGCTGAGCCGTGACTTCCTGCGTCGTGAAGTACTTGATCTGCGCACGCTGCTGCACAATCTTGCGGAGGATAGCATGTTCCTTGGCCATGTCGTGGAAAAACGCCATCTCGACGGTAATTTGGTCGCCGGCCGTGCCAATCACTCGCGCTGGGCACCCAAAACCAGGTACACCGAGGAAAAAGACCTTGGTGCCCTCCGGGTACTCTTCCGACACGGTCATCGGTGGGCGTTCCATGAAGCGCGCGTCGGGATGACGCACCTGGCTCACCAGCAGCTGCAGAGGATGCACCACCTCGCTCTGTGCCGAGGGCTCGTATTGCTTGACAATAGATCCGTCGTAGCCATGGCTCAGGCCCTTGAACGGACGCACGTGGAGAAGCACATCTATGCGGTCGAGGGCCATGCCATGGCGCTTCAAGTACTGCTCCTTGAGGGCTCTCTGCTGTCTGTCGAACGACTGCGAGCCATACGGGGACTCGGTGCATTGCGTGACGACATCCATGTCTTTCCAGTGCGCACGGTACTCGTGGTGCGAGTCACTGACGCCCACCACGAGACCTTCAAACAGGTACGGCCAATGAATGAATGTCGTTTGACCGATCAAGGCCTTCGCATACGCTTGGAGATCCTGCGTCGTGCCGGGGTTGTTCATGTGGAGGATCATGGACAGGTCTCGGGATGGCTGACTGTGGACCTCGACGCCCGTCTTTTCCAGCTTGTGGGTGAAAGGCAGCGTCTTGAGGCTCGGGAAACCAGGCATGGCGTTGAGACCGAGGCTCACACCTTCTGGCAGGGTCTTGATAAAGCTTCGGCCAGACATGGACGGTAGCGTGTACGTTTCGATCCTCGTGTGGGTATCGAACAAATCGGGCAAAAAGCCAGGTAGGCTCGATGGCATCGTGTGACGGTAGGATGCATCGTACCAAAATCGATGCGGATGGCCGTGGCTGTTGCGCTCCCTCTCCTCGGTGGTCAGTCCGCCCTGACGACGCTCGAGTGCTTGCGTAAGGCGGTCTTGGTCAATGAACGGGATTTTGACGACCGCCTCCCAGCTGTTCTTCTTGCCGTTCAGATCACTTTCGTAGGACGCCGGGTAAAAGTCTAGGATGGGGGACGTGGGATCCGTCATGAGCGGCTGGAAGGCTGCCGGAATTAATTGCTTGCTTAGTGGCGGCAGCACACCCATCAATTGCTCAAAAGGCAAGAAAGGTCGGCCCTGGTCAAACGAGAATGTAAAGTCGCGAATGTGTGTGAGGTCGGAAATGTGTGGTGCGTAGTGGTAGTGATAGTACCAGCCCCAGGACGCAATGCCGTCATAGTAGTAGTGCAGAACCCATTGCATGCCTTCGATGTAGTTGTACACGATATCATGCAGCTGCTCTGGGTCCTTGCTGTCGATGCTCATCTTGCTGTGGTAGTACACAGCCTTTTCGTCACGGTACATGCGCTCGACTTGCCTCGTCGGCCCATCGGACGAGCCTTCCATGTCCAACGCATCTTCCTGTGGATCGTGCGATGCTAGGGCCTCGATAAACGCCGCGATCTTTGAGAGCATCCACTTCTTCGTTTGTTCGCGCGTCGCGCCATTATGGCTTTGGTTCAGGCGTAAGGTCTGGGCCCTGCCAGATGGGAAGCCAAAGAGCGAGTGCAGCGTGTCGTCTTCAGGATCGTAGGACATGGTCTCAAACTCCAATTGGAGCTTGGTGGCCATGATTTGGAGTATATCTGTTTCATCCGCGGCAGGGATAGCGGGGAACTTGATGTGGTGGCTAGCGCCCCCTGGGTTGTCCAAGAACGACGTGATGAGATCCACGACGCGGCGCACCGCCTCGGCCTGCCGTGGCGTCAATTCGATGCGTTTTTCGAGCTGCATGGACTCCTGAGCCCGTCGCGACTTGTCCATGACTGCCTTGACCTTGGGCAGATGCGCGTCGAGAAATTTGGAGTGATCTACACTGGCAAGCTCTCTGATCAGAAGCTCTAAACGCCCAGGTTGCAGTCGGCCCTGCTGATTGATATAGCCACCGGCGCGCGGCAGTACGCGCTCGTATACACGGAACAGGAGCTCAATCGCGCCCTCATTGATATGTAAGCCGGGCAAGTGCGGTAAAAAGTCATTGCCGACAAAGAGGTGCAGCAGGATGTAGTCGTCGATGATTTTCTCGAGATCGAATGCGAAGGGCAATGTCTTCCGCAAATGCGAAAACTCGAGCTCCAGGTATTCGCGAAGGAGGGAGAGATGCAGCAAATAAAAGGTCTGTGACTCGAGTCCGATGGATTTTTTCGCGCGACGTGGGCCAAAGACGACCTCTTCTCGCAGCAGCGCAAAGTGGGGGTCGTGGCTTAGCAGGCCCAGCATGATCAGGTCTGCGTCTAGACCATACAAACAGTGGCGCGTGTTGGGGTTGTAGCCAGGCTGCGCCTTGATTGTGCGGATGAATTCCATGATTTTGTGCTCGCCCTCACCGGGCGTTTCGTGACCGGACAGAATGACTTGCACATCGCGCCAGTCGGAGTCTTCATTCACCTTTTTCGCGATAAAGTACTCGAGCTGTATGGAGAGCTTGCGCATAAACACGGTTCCCGGGGTAATACAGTTGGAATCAAATGGCGGTGAGGCGGGAATGTCCTCACCGCGACTAATGGCCTTCTGCAGGCCTTCCTTGGCTTCCTGGGCGGTACGGAAGCGACGCGATCGCTGCTGGTTCATCTTGGCACGGGGCGCGACACCATCAATCGCCAGAAAAAACACCTTTCTTGGGCGAATTTTGGAGAAGAGATGCTCAATATATGCAAAGATCCCTAGGAAGATCTCTTCTTCGGCAATACGAAACGTCGCTTCACCGTCATTCGGATGCGAGCAGTTATGGATGATGCCGTTCATGTCCAGGTACAAATTATCAAATTCTGGTATACGGTTCTCTTCCACCAACTGCATGATGAGCGGGTATCGCTCCGAGAGCCATCGGAAATATTTTGGCACTCCCATCGTGCGTTCAGGGAGAGAAGCCGCAAGCGGTGGGACACCGACAGATATAGGTCACGTGGCACACCTTCGCCCCCTCGCTCCCTGGTTTCGGAGGCGCGCGCTCCGTCGTGGTCGCTGATCGACTCGGGGGTGTGAATGCGTGGCTTTCGACGCTGCCGTACCGCATCGAGGAGCCGCGAGCGTGCATAGTGGCGAGATCGAGCGAGGCGGCCTGCGGCGGATCACGTTCGCGGGTAGAGTGGGCCGCCCAGTGTGCATGCATCCAAGACGCCCTCTGTCTGTAGTACGTTGTACTAGTGCCGCGAGAAGCAGGCGTGCACCACGCAGGGTGGGCACCATGGCGTCGTAGAGTGCGCCTTTTTTTCCGGCAAGAAAAAAAAATCTCACTCCACGTCTTGAACCATGGTCGACGGCGGCAGTGGCAGCGGCAGTCGCGATCCCATGTCCGCTGCACCGGTGCCTGAGGTCCGTGTGTTTGTCGGTGACTCGGCAGGACGCATCAAGGTGCTTTATACGCAATCGAAGCGATACGAAACATTGACGGTCCCGGGATGCCGCGTGGGCTCGGCGATGGCGTGCCAGGCGCTGGCCTGTGGCGTGTTTTCGCTGCCGGAGCCTGCCTGTGTGCTTGTTGTAGCGCGTAAGAACGGCACGCTCGACGTGATTCATGTGGATCAGGATGCAGAGAGCGGCAAGCTCCTGTGCACGATCCACGAAGACCGCATGCGAGTCGGTTTGGAGCGATGGGTCGGTCTGCGGCTGAGTGTGAATGGCCTCTTTGCGTGCACGTCGGGCGGCTCTTTCCGGCATGTGGACCTCGCTGCCTGCTTGCACGAGAACGCGTGGGAGAAGGACCGGGTGAGCGGCGCCACTTGTACGTGGACGATACCGAGCCCACTGCACCATGTCTGTCTCTTATACACATCTCCGAGCCCACGAGACGCTACGC
>ERZ1030949.84-NODE-84-length-30857-cov-15.879716_pt1 | contig 30857 bp, 23 predicted proteins | sample MGYA00517297_ERZ1030949 | MGnify/ENA primary metagenome ERZ1030949 (study PRJEB33718, sample SAMN03159698) | human skin metagenome | collected 2014-05-20 | study: EMG produced TPA metagenomics assembly of the PRJNA266117 data set (Human skin bacterial metagenome...
ACACAAGGAGTATCGTCGGCAGCGTCAGATGTGTATAAGAGACAGGATTAGCATGGTCCCTGCAGTAAGGATGACAATCATGATCAGAGAAGAGTGTCTCTTATGAGACAATTATGTTTTGCAATTTTAATATTCACAATCTATGAAAATGAAGAGGTTCATATACGAATGCCGCATATAGTTTTGTGCAGTGGCATCAACTTTATCGAAACTACCCGAACATATGAACGGTGCCATCTGCGCCCGCCGTTGCAATGAAAGGTAAAGTTGGATGATATAGAGAAGTGAGTACGCCCTTGCCTTGCTTTATTTGATGCGCTGAGACTTCTTGAAAGCATACCGCAGTATAGGTCTGCCCAACAGCGTCGGAAGCCATCTGTTCGCTCTCATTGGATTTCACCAAGTCCCAAAACCGGACTTTTCCATCGCAGCTACCACTTACAAGTGTGAGTCCAGACGGATCAATGTCAAGGCAAACGACGTCATTTTCGTGGGCGTGTAAAGATAGCGTGCATGCACTCGAATTAATATCGTGCATATGTATATATTGGTCTTGATGGGCAGTTGCGACCAGCGGTAAAGTCGGATGGCCAACAACAGCATTGATCCGTGATGAGGAAGATGGACTAGCAAAATGCTTTAATTCACGTCCAGAGTTTAGATCAAACAGTTTTAAAGCACCGTTAGAGAATGATACAGCGCATATCCTCAAATCTGCCGGACATGCGGTTATAGAAGTTGGAAGAGGCAAGGATGTCATAGATGAGCGCTCATGTTTAACTTCGGCATCTGGATCAGTCCCATAGTAATCCCAACTAAGGAAAGGGGCAGGCGATGCTTCTTCCGTTAACCAAAGCTTTACAGTTCCGTCGGCACATACCGTGCCCAGCAGTGCATCTTCTTTTCCATTCAAAGCGAATAATGACATGTCGTGGACAGCGTGAGTATTTTTGGCAAAGACAGTGCTTTGAAGAGAATCCAAGATGGGGTCATCTTTCATGGGCGTTTCCTCAGGCAACGTCCATTGGCGTATGGATGCATCGAGACTGCCACTGAAGAGTTTATTGAGCTTCTTTGAGTACACTAAGCACCTTACACCTGCTTCATGACCACGTAATGTCGTGAGAAATTTGGGATTAGCACTCTCGGTGCTATTGTTGGGTAATTCAGGTGACGGAAGGCGCCAGTATTTGATAGTGCAATCATCAGAAGCTGTGAAAAAACCAAACCCTGAGGAGTCGTATGCCAAAGAGTTGATAGAGTCAAAATGAGCGTCGATCGTGCCCCTTGATTTCCAGAGTTGTACATCTGGTACATTCGCTAAGTTTTGCGATGTAGAATTTCCCTCAGCAATATTCAAGGAGGTTGTATTCGTCTCTTGCGTTGTCGGAGCGGATTTAGATTCTGGTTCGTTCTTTACAGGGAGGGACCGAGATGATTGCTTTATCTCCGGTCCATCATGAGTAGATGTATCTTGTATTTGTACAGAGCCTTTAACCATATTTCGATCGTTTTGCATTTTCGTAAAAGGTTCATCAGGTACAATAAACAAAGGACGAGACTCCTGAGATGCATGGCTTTCCAACTCGGAAGAGTTGGTCTGATTCATCATCGGATTGAGTGTAATGTTGCTTGTAAGATATGCAATCTCCTGAAGACATTGCTGAAGATATGCCCGACTTTTGGCGCGTCCTTTCGCATCCGTCATGCCTATAGGTAGTTTGACACTGTTACTTTGAAGTTGCAACTGTTTATTCATGTCGTGCCCATCATCGTATAATGATGCGTTTCCACCACCCACCAAAAATCGATCGTTGGAGTTCCTAGCTGTGGCTGAATTTGAGCCAGGATTATTTTGGCTGCTTTTTATGCGCTCTTGGCGAAGAGCAAATTCGAGCATCTTGATACGGCGAAGTAAATCAGTCTTGAGATTATCAACACTTCGACGTTCACCTTCTAAGAGGGCAATACGGGCACGAAGTTCGGCGCGCTCAATATTCCATGAATTTCGCTCGTGTTCATAGCGACGCCATTCACTCTGAAGAAAATGGAGCACACCGGAGAGACTATAGTCTGGGACGCTGCCACGAGAAGCATCATGTCCGTTTGATCCAGCAAACCCGTTTCCTGGTGTCGCTCCACTGGCAGAGTAGCTCGCCATATTCTTTCGGGGAAATTGTGCGAACTTGGAGAGTTTCGCTTTGGGAAACTAGCGAGTGGTTGAGGGCTGCTGCCAATCTCGACTTATGTCACGGCAAGTCGCCTGAGAAGCAGCTGACCAACGGCCCTCATAAATGAAGGCGTGTATTATGTGGAGGTTTTTACTCTGCTACGTCGGCCCAGCATCGCGGCACGGTGAGTTTCTCGACGAAGTCATGGCCGCACGAAGCACTGTACGTAAAAGATGAGAGCTAACTCTGTGACAGGAACATGCTGATATTTTTGGAGTAGATTCAGATGAAGAAATCGAAAATGAAGTGACTCAGCCCGTGGTCGAGAGCACCCAAAATGCTGAACCATCGACCGAAATCAATGACGAAAGCGGCGAGGATCATCTGCCCCATGTTCCGCGCCGCGAAGTCACTGAAGATATGATTGATCCAGAGCCAAAGCGTCAAAAAAAGAAGCCCAGTGAGCCAGCGCAAGATGATATGGAGGGTCATAACGATGAGACGAATAAAGATGAAGAGGAGCCGTTAAGTGGGAAAGCGCAGATCCGTGCACAAGTGGAAGCGCGCATTGAGGCGGCACTCAATTCAAACAAGAGAAGAAACACTCGTCGGCGCAAAACAGGTGATGATGATCTTGAGTTGATGGCTGATGAAGAAGTGTCTGCTTTACGAGCCGAAATGTTGGCTGCGGCGGACGAGGACGAAGAAGCGAATCGCTTCAAGCAGCCAGCCACCGCAAAGCTTCGACTACTTCCGCGTGTGGTTAGTACATTGCAAAAAACGCATTTGCAACAAGCCATTATGGACAACAACTTGCTCGAGGGCGTCAAGCGATGGCTGGAGCCATTGCCTGACCGTAGCTTGCCTGCTTTAAATATCCAAAAGGAACTATTTGGGGTACTGGAAAACATGTCCATCGATACAATCAGCTTGAAGATGAGTGGACTTGGCCGTGTGGTCGTATTTTACACATTATGCAAGCGTGTCGAACCTTCTATCCATCGAGTGGCCGAGCATCTCGTTGAAGTATGGACACGACCGGTTCTAAAGCGTTCGGCATCGTACCGTGATCGGCAAGTGGCGCAAGCAGAATGGCACCAGCATTCGCCACATAATCCCTCGAGCCATCTCCATGAGTCGGCATTTGCCACGGACAAAAATCGCCGACATGTGGGCATCCCTCAGTCCGTCACCACTGGATTCCAGGTGGCACCACGTAATCGTGGGTCGGGCGGCGCGAATGAACACGAGTACCAATCGCGCCTGGCATACAACCAGCGACTGAATCGATTCAAGTCGAGGCTGAAAGAGGCCAGGCAATGAATCTACGGCAACATACACTGTCTCCCCCCCCCCGTTTGCCCTCCTCCCTCGTTAGCATGAAAACACGATAGATATGTAGGTCTCATATGACTTTTTTTTGATCTGTCGCTACACTAGCAACAAAAAGTAGGCTGAACTTGAACGTTACGTCCATGTCCAAATCATACACTATAACCGAATGGGGTCATGAGCGACAATGACACTCGACAAAGTATCAAAGGGTAAAAACCTCGACAGGAGGGAATGTTGAATGATACATTTATTCCTCCTCTTCGCCACCCTCCTCTTCGCCACCCGCAGCAGCATTGGCGGAGGCCATGCGCTTACGCTTGACACGGCCAGGGCGCGCACCAGCGTAAGGCGAGTTGAGAGCAAAGTCAATGTGCTTCTGAGACTCGAGACGGACAATGAACGAGGGCGAGGTCACGATCTGCTTGCCCACGCGAATGTGGCGCTGCGTGATGAGCACACGAGCATGGTGAATGCTGCGAGCGAGACCGCTCTTGTAGACTTGCGTCTGAAGACGGCGCTCCAAAAAGTCTTCGATCTGCAGGGCCAGCACATAATCAAGCTTCATGCGCGACTCGTCCAGCACACCAATGCGAATCAGACGACGGATGATGGCGTTACCCTCGAAAAGACGCTTTGGGTCCTTCTCGTCGAGCTTGAGAAGCTCACGGGCAGCACGACGGATCTTGGACAGCGTCAGAGCGATGCGCCAGATCTCCTTCTTATTCTTGAGACCGTACTCACCAGCCAGCTTCAGCTCAGCATCCAGACGAGGAGACTCAAAGGGACGACGAGGGACCTTGTACGTCTTGCTGTGGTTGCGAGGGGCACCCTTGCAGTGGCGAGTCGCGGTCGGCATGTTAGTGAAGCGTTACAGTAGAAACAGCGCGGCTTGAGCCTGGTCTTTCCCACTCGTCTTCTTCCCTGCGGCGACATCCACTGTGGTCACCCGGCCGAAAATATAATCACGTGATTCTAATGTAGTTTCAAGCCGTTCGCACCCTCGCGGCAGGTGACCTACAGCAGCGAGGGACCTAGGTCAAGCGAGGCAAACATTCGTGCAGACTGTCCTTCTAACACGAACTCGTCAAGATGCCTCACAGTTATGGTTACAGGGCGCGTACTCGGCACATGTTTGCCAAAAAGTTCCGCAAGCACGGACAGGTTCAGCTGAGCCGTTTCCTTCGTCCGTACCATGCTGGTGATATTGTGGACATTGTGGCTGACTCGGGCGAGCAGAAAGGTATGCACCACAAGTACTACCAGGGCCGTACTGGTGTTGTTTACGGTGTGTTCCCCCGCGCTGTCGGTGTCATTGTGTACAAGACGGTGGGTAACCGCAAAATTGAGAAGCGTGTGAGCATCCGTGTTGACCACGTACGTCACTCCAAGTGCCGTGACAACTTTGTCAACCGTGTCAAGGCGAACGCTGCTGCTAAGCACGCGGCCAAGGAGAAGGGCGAGCACGTTAACCTCAAGCGTCAGCCGGTCCAGCCTCGTGAGGCTCACACGATTCAGGTGGCGCAGAACAAGCCAGTGACGCTCGCGCCCCAGCCATACGACACCTTGATTTAAATAAGACTGTCCGGGTGGCATGGCATGGATCAGTCCGAGAGAGCCTGTGCATACGCCATGGCAGCTTTGTATTCGTGGCATCTGTGTTCTTGTGATGGCCTTACGGCCCACAGTGTACTATTCAGCGTGCTCATAGAGCGTTGAGTATGAAAAAATAAAAATGATATTGCACATATTAGGAAGCAGAGAACAGTTCGCATGAGCGCGGAGTGCCGATAGCTATGACCTTGGCGCCATACGTAAATGGATCGCGATCAAAGGCCACGAAATCGGCCACATCCGAAGGAGCATGCAGATGAAGCATGCGTTCTAGGTTGGTCGTGACGAGAGCCAAGATGGTTGTAGCATCGGATATTTGCGCTTCTTGAGCGGCCCAAGCCGTCTCCCATAGCAGATTGGCAGCTTCCCATGCTTCCTGAATCCGTATGCCCACTTCTACGCCGTGTCGGAGTAGCACGCCCAGCTCTGTGTCGGCTGTCAAAGGAGGGCCTTCCTTACGCCCACGCTGCTCCCATCCATACTCCCACACCTTGGCAGGGACAATTACGGGAATATGCGCTTCAGCCAAATCCTTCGCCACCTGGTGCAGAGCTCCCGCTGAGTCAATGATCAGATGCACATGAGGAAAAGCGCGCTTGAGCAGGATCAGCTTAGCTACCGTGTCTTGGGCATCTGTCTTGACGACCAAAGGCCATTCGCCACGAGATACGCGGAGCCACTCAACACTCTCAGATGGCGGATTGCGTAGCAAAGAGCGAAGAAGAGCCAGTTGCGTCGCGAGAGAGGGTTCATGATCGTCGATGGGATACGCTAGGCGTACATGCAAAGCCACGTCGGACGTACGTACGCCGTGTGCATCAAGCACAGTACGAGCACCTGTATCGAAATGGGTAGATACGCCACCAAACATGCCGATTGTAGCAGGCGCATTGACGGCTGTCGTTACACCCGAGGCATGAGCACGACGCAGCGCATGGCCACCGAATATAAGACCATCTTCGGCACGGGGCACTAGGCGCTTCGTATCGAAGTTAAGATGACGAGTCAGCAAAGGGGAATCTTGGCCATTAGAAGCACTAGATTCACTCGGGACATCAGACAGGCCTAGGGTACTTCCATACGAAGTCAGGCCTGGCAGTACAGTGCCACCGTGTAAGTGGACGCTTAATGCATGCGGCGGGACCTGATCATGGCATACGTGATACCCATCCACACATGTAACGCGGCCATTGGCATACACAAGTGTGCCGTCTGAAGCAAGATTTAGAACGCGGATTGAATCGTTGGCTCGCTGGAACACGCGTGAAACATTCCGGAGCACCACGGCGGAAGCTTCGAATAAAGGCTCGGGAAATGCACGAGAACGTTCCGATGCAATGGCATCGCTTTCATTGCGCACGCGCTGAAACTCTTGAGAGTAGTGCGCAGACGGCGGTGCGTCTCGTGTCTTGAGTGCTTCCCCTCCAGAAGCATACGCTTTGCCAAGTTGAGATACGCCATCGACGTACACCGCCACAGGCGTAGCGCCTAATTGCAGCGGATGGCGGTCCCATAGCACCAAGTCCGCATCATATCCACGTGCTATACGCCCAATGCGATGATCGAGACCCAACACACGCGCAGGATGGGATGTGACACTCTTCAATGCCTCGAGTTCATCCAGCCCAAAGTGATGTGCCTGGGCGGCCTGGTTAACTAAGCGTCGCGAATCCGTCACAGGATGATCACTTTTGAATATAGGCGTGATATTGTGGGATTGCAGTAATTCCGCCAAAAAAGGCGTGCCGAAGTAGGATTCATATTTGTAATAGGCATTTGTCGAAAAGATGGCTGCAGCCGGCGGGCTGCCCGGGGTAGCATGCAGGGTAGATGGCACAAGGTAGGTTTCATGAGCATGGTGAAAAGCAGCAATGGAAAAAGCAAACTCGTTAGCATGGCGCACTAGGGCATCAAGATCGTTCATGGTGTAACAATGCGTATGAACCCTGGTGCGGCCACGCAGTACATCGACGAGTATATCAAGCTCAAGATCGTTTGGAAAGTGAGACTCTTCGGGCCGCGCATTATTCAACAAGCCATCATCTAAACGCCGGCAAAAATCGTCTTGTTTCTCGCGCAGCTTTACTGCTCGTTCAAAAGTTGAGCGGAAATTCCACGCCTCATCAGGTCTGATCAAGCCATACTGAAGCGCATTCTCGCCGCAAGCCATCTTTATCTGCCGGAATGACGTACTTCCATCAGGACGCTTCATGCCTGAAGCAGCTGAGTAGAGTTCATCGCGCCCATGATCCGCCTCGCCTAGAATGGTGAGAGCGCGTGGGGGATCAATCAGACGTGATGACGGCGGGCGCCCATGCAAATCACCAAGTTTGATAGGAAATGCATGTCCACCGATATTGTTTAGCGAGCCTGGGAGGACCAAGGCAGACGTGACGCCACCGGCAAGCGTGGTTCGTAATGAGGTGTCATGCTCGTTCAATCCATCCACACTACGAACCATGGGACGCACAGGACTCAATTTTGAATTAATATCAGAATGCGTGGGAAGATCTGGCATACCCTGCACACCCAGGTGTGTATGCATGTCGATAACACCCGGCGTCAGCCATCGGCCCCATGCCTCAACCTCGATAGCATCAGATGGCGCGTCAACTTGCGCCATAGTTGACTCCAGCGAGACAATCAGGCCTTGGTTGACAAATACATCTTTCTCAACAAAAATGGTGTCACCGTCAAACACAGTCGCATTACGTATCACTGTGGCCCGTGTGCCGAGGGCGAAACGGTCATTTTGAGTGCGCTCGAAGAAATTAGGCGGGGGTCCCGCCGGTGCCCTGGAGAAAAGACACTGTTGGCGGGCCGCTTCGAGATGGGGTGGTGGAAAACGCGCAGAAAATGTTTGCCGAAGGCGCGCAGATAGGGAATGTATGGGATTCACAGTGAAAGAAGCCAGCATGAGAAGCACAAGAACAATAAGCCCATTGCGCCAAGGCAAATAGGCTCTGTGCCTATCCATGAAACTCTTTTCACACATCGTACAGCTCATCTTTGCGACAAACAGTGAGCGAGCCGCACACCAATGATAGAGCTATACATGTAGGGCGAATCTCAACGGCCTGCACAGATAGAGTGGATGTGGAGGCTACAAGCTTACGTGCCTTCTACGCCTCCGACACATGGAGGTTGTCCGTACGTGTGGTCAGGTCATCCGCAGACTGAGGTGATGGCCTTGCATTGTCACACAGGTGAGATAGAAGCATTTGCACAACTTCCTCGCGGTCAGTCATTTGTGCCTCTGACATGGGACCACGGCCCGCCTTGTTCCGTACATCCCATAGTGCGCGCTCGCTCTGCATTTCATCGTGGTGCGCAAGCTCGGCCTTGCGTGCATCCTCAGACTCGTCTTTTTCTTCTTGAGTTTTTTCAGCATGGCGTTGATGTTCCCGCTGGTCCTCTTCTGCACGCAGACGCTTGGCCGTTACTTCGTCTTGCACCTCGAGGGCCTCGATACGATCGACTAGCGCCTCTGCCACATTTAAATGACCGTTAAAGGCGGCCCAGTGCAGCGGTGTATTTCCAGATTCATTCTGCAAGAGCAAGATCTCCAGATTCGCTTGTGGAAGCACTTGACGCACGAACTCCAGATGACCATTCGCCGCTGCATAATGCAACGCTGTGTTGCCCGAATCATTTGAAGAAGCAAGTGCCGCGGCTACATCTAGCTCCTTCTTGAGAATATTCCATACTTCAAGATCACCCGTGCGGGCAGCCCACAGGACATCATCTACCTGTGTGTCTGTCAAACTCATATCCCACAAGCAGCGCTTGAGTCTGGTGGATGGATGGGCTTGGGTCATGCGTCCCAAAAAGTATTCAGCATGACTAAATAAAAAGTTATGGTCGGGTGCGTTTTGGTGCCTTGCGCTCGCGGCCAAATGGGGTTTCAGTTCGATCAACTCACATCGTACCCGTTCAAAGACCCACTGCAGCACAGGAGCTATCGCTGCTTGTATCCTGTAGTGCATTGTCCTGGAATAGGCTGTATGGACATGTCTGCATCTGGTACGGAGGAAGTTGGAACTCATCACACTCCCGCTGAGCCAACCGAGCAAGCCACGTCACCTTTGACGTCGGATGCGGAAACAGAGCCTCTTTCTATGGACGAAGAAGATGATATGAATGTGCAGAAAAGTACAGAAAATCATGTATCAATGCCTCAGAAGGAGGTCCATATGGAGCCGTCCGCGACATCCGAGCAGCCAGCGGGCCAGTTTGGCGATGAAAGTGACTTGACAGACGAGTCAGAACAAGCCAAGCCAAATTCTGAGCCCAATGAACACAAGCCTGTGAAAGAAGATGAAGATTCGTCTCTCTCAGAAGATGTCGGTGATCATACCCTGAAGCCTGGCGACAACGAGGCGGAGTCACAGCACAGCGCTTTGGATGGTCTCGCTGTCTTGGCAGCATCTGAGACAGAGGGTGAGAAACATGAACAGGACAGTGTGATCGCTCCTCCATCATCCGTGCTGACGCCGGAAGCCTCGCAGGACGAGGCAACAGATGACATGGAAGCAGATGACGAAGAAGAGGACGACGAGGAGGAGCCCATACCAAACAAAGGAACACGGAAAGAGCCATCTCTGCACCGTGCTGTCATGGCTGCTGTAGGAAAGCGTCGTGCAGCAGCCACGGGTGGTGCACCGAGTCTGCTCGTGCAGCCCGATGCAGATGCCTCGAATCCGCCATCAGCAAGCACCAGCCGACAGGGCAGTCCCGTGGAAGACGTGCCGACCAAGGAAGAGACACCGGCAGAAGATGAGTCCGCTGAGACGGGTGGGCAAGCTACGGAAGCTGCTGAGAACGAAGATGAGGCCTCCGATCATCGCCAAGAAGCACTCGAGCAACTGACGCGCATCGAGTTGGGCTTTGTTATGCTGCGACAGCGACTTTATGCAGAACGCATAGAGGAGTTGGAACGCGAGGCAAACATGATCCATCAGGGCACGCATCCAGAAATTCAAATGCTACATACCCTTATCGATCTGCGCAAGGAGAAGCGACTCAGGTACCTGGGTATGTGGCTGCAGTGCAGCATTCGTGAACATGAACGGCGGGCGCAGGCTGAGGAAAAGATTGCATGGGTCAACTGGCGCGACTGTGCAGCATCGTTACGACGCGATATGATGTGTGATATGGACCGCAAGCGACGCAAGCTGGAGCGCGAAAAGCGGATGCTCGATGCGCCGCAACCCATGCGAAGATATCAGCCATTCGAGGCTGAATTCGCGCATAAGCCACCTTCTTATTCGCGGTGGACACGGCAGAGGCCTGACCAGTACTTGCCCTATGGTGCCTCACTGCGAGACCCACGCAGCTTTGTGGCCTTCCCGGACGTTCGCGGCCTAGAAGAGTACGACGTGTGGATGGATATGGAGCAGATGGGCATTCGTCCTATGCCCATGCCGCCGCCCACGTACTTGCGCCCTGATGACATGCCCCCGCATGAGATGTACGCTGCGCCAACGTACGCAGGCAGCTTACCTGGCAGCGAGCCTATGGGATACTATGGACCGCCCGAGACGGGTCCGCCGTACGTCGAGCATTCACGGCCTTTGCCGCCCGTGGCCGCGCCATACGAGGGCATGTACGTCGAGCCGATGGAAATGTCATCGCATCCTGCGGATCTTCAAAGGGCGCCGCCAGCGGGCCCATCAGCTCCCGCACCGCCACTGCCCCCGTCGCGAGGGCTCCCTGCCCAGCTCGGGCCGCCGCCGTCCGCCGCAGGTCGACCGCCATTTGCGGCCGAGCAGCCGATGGGCATACCCATATCGCATGTGGTACGTGCATAATACATATGATACACTAAGGGAGCGGTTCGCTACTGCTGGAGAGGCGATTCAAATGCAGGTAGACATCTGTGCCGTAGCCTTCCATCGAGATAAGCTTAAGGTCACCGCCAAAGTAGCGGGCGTACAAACGCGCCAGCGGAAGGCCGTAGCCAAAGCCAGCCATGGGGGCAAGGAAGTCGGACGTCTGGAAATCCGGGTCCAAGTCGTCCGGTCGAGCCGTGGTATACGTATACGTCCACACTAATGGGACTTCGCTGCGGGGGATACCGCCTCCTTCGTCGCTGATTTTGATCGTGATATCTTCTTTGCCTTCCACAACAATGACCTTGATCGGTGGATAGTGATCCTCATGCTCCACGCCGAAGCGCTCGACAACCGCACGCAGCGAATTTTTCATGAGCTCAAATACCATGTGGTTCAGGTGGCTGGGCATATACATAAACATGAGATTTTGAGGGCACACTAGTTGCACAGGCGGCGCGCGGAACAGGCCATAGTGTTCCTCACATACAAACCGTGCATTCTCGATCGCCTCGTGAGCTACCGCACCCACGTTGGTGTTCGTACATATGATCCCCACGAATTTCTCTGGCTCTGTGCCGCTCACATCACTGATTGCACCTTTGGTAGCCTGTGTCGCGAAATAGTTGAGAGCGCCCTTCTTGGGCGCCATACACGAGCGACCGAGCGCAATGTGCTGCCCAATGAGCATGCGAATGCCAATACGAGACATGTGGAAACGGTCCAGGAACATTTGGATACACGCCTTGTCTTCATCGCCGCCCTTCGCCCGCTTGTACTCCAAAATGCCCTGGGCTAATGTCACGACCACCGCATCATGCCGGTGTTTGACACGCTCCAGACACCGCGTGAAACTGTTATTAAATTCAATCAAAGACAAAGGCCATTCCACGACGTCCATTTGCGCCTGGATCCCATAGCTGAGCATCGGGCGTCGCCGTGAACTCATATTCTCGGCACGTTTGCTGTTGACTGTGAGGTGCGCCTTGGACAGACCATCGTCAAGCGACGCATTTTCTTGTAGACTAGGGTTCGGTGTCGCAGGTAGTTTATCAGTCTCCATATCTTGAAGTGATGCCCTGTACAACTTTTGTTGCAATGACTCGGGCAAATGTGGTTGAGGAAACGATACGAGTTCCTCAAAGGACTGCGCATACCAATTTTTGACTTTGATAATCGAAGGCATATCGGACATGTTGTCCGGAAGCTCCTGCAAATCCTTGACACGGTGCGCTAGACGAACAGGAAGCTCGTCCATCAAGAACGAGCCCGCAAGGTATAATGTGCCAGGATTGGCATTCCGTCCAAAGATGACCATCTGCCGTAAGGAAACAGCAGTGGGCGCAAAGGAAGCAAACTTGTTAATTTTAGACCATAGCTTGGATGATATGTTGTATGTCCTGCATGTTAGAATAGGAATACGTACATCCCTCGGACGATTGTTCGTTCAACGCCGGCTCACGAGTCATACAGCTCGTATTCTTATCGATGGAGGCAACCCCAGATCGGACGTCTCCTTCTTGCCACGTGGTGTCACGTGCAGTCATGCCAGCGGGCCAGGTCCGACCTGCTCCGTACACGACGTGGGCGGAAAAGCCACTCGGGCCTCTTTTGTCCACTAGCTGCGTAGAATCATCATGATGGCCTCTCGGATCGCTTCCCGCAGTGCGCAGGGTAAGTTGCGACTACCTAACATGTTAGCTGCGACTCGCCGCGTTCTTTTCGCCTCGGTGCCGCGCCAGTCCGTGATGCCTGCCTCGATGATGACAAGCACTCCGTATGTATCATGGTGGTTGATGGGGAATGATAATACTAACACAGGCGCACCTTTCGCCACGAATACAGTACTCGCTTCTACTCTGACAGTATGTTTCCACGATCCTAATCAGAGCTAACCGCGCAGAGCCGACGCCCGAGGCCAAGGCCACGTCCATCATTGACTCGCTCCCAGGCAACAGCCTCATCTCTAAGACGACGTGGGTGACGCTCGGTGCTGGTCTCACTGCCTTTGGCGTATCGAATGAGCTTTACGTTGCTAACGATGAGACCGTGATCCTTGCTGGCTTCCTGATTTTCGCTACGCTTCTTGGACGTAGCGTGGCCAAGCCGTACACCAACTGGGCTGACTCGACGATCGCCAAGATTTCTGGCATCCTGAACGAAGCCCGTTCGGGTCACACACAAGCTATCCAGACTCGTATTGACTCGGTTAACGAGAAGAAAGACGTTGTTGACGTGACCAAGGGTCTCTACGACCTTGCCAAGGAGACCGTCCAGGCTGAGAAGGAGGCCTTTGAGTTGAAGCAAAAGACACAGCTTGCCGCCGAGGTGAAGCAGGTGCTAGACAGCTGGGTGCGCTACGAGGCCCAGGAGCGTGACGCTGAGCAGCGCCTCCTGACTGAAACCGTTATCGAGAAGGTTACACAGACGCTGCGCGACGACAAGACTCAGAAGCAGATCCTCGATGGTGCTGTGGCTGAGATTGAACGTACGTTTTATTCGCGATGGATGATGGCTAATGTACACAGAGCTCGTGAAGAGCAAGAAGATCTAAGATATAGAAGGAGGATGTATGTAGCATGGCTCAAGATGCTTCTCTCCTTATGAAAATGCCACTAAGTGCGCTAAGCGACGACGCTTAGCAATCTCTTCTTCGGTCAATGTTCGCTTTTGGCCGGCGGCGGCGCCTGTTGTTGGTGCGTCTTGGGACATAGGAAGAGATTCCCCCTCGGGTTCAGTGGCAGTTGGCACGGACGAAGCGGGCCTGGGCAGGTGAGCAGGCGGCGTAGGCAAAACACCTGTACGGAAGTAATCGTGCTGCAGCGCCTCGGAGGAGCGAAGTCGACGAAGTGGATCATAGCGCAAGCATTGGCTCAAAAAGTCGAGCGATTCGGGCGACGCAGCGGTAAATAAGAGGGATAGGTTTTGCTTAGGAAATTGCTCAAACGGTCGGTAGAGAGGAAGGGACTGGTGCTGGGGCCAATCAGCACTCGTGGGCGTACCAAGAGCACGGAAAATAGTGGTGAGTTGAGCGGCATCGGATTCGCCTGGTAGGTACGGTGTACGAAGCATGAGTTCAGCGAAAATGCATCCCACAGCCCACATATCAACAGCAGCTGAATACGCTCGACTGCCCAACAAGAGCTCAGGAGCACGATACCAACGTGTTACGACCTGCGACGTCATCCGAGCGCCTGGATCGCCGCATTCTCGTGCCAAACCAAAGTCAGCAATTTTGAGCTCACCACTGGGCGATACGAGCAAGTTACCAGGCTTTAAATCGCGATGAAGGCACCAATTCCTGTGGCAGTATTCGATACCCCGACAAAGCATATTCATCCAGCTCTTGATATCGCTCTCTCGAAACAGTAGAGAGCGGTCCTTAATTATAGCTTCTAGATCAGTGTTGAGGTATTCAAGCACAAGATTGATGGATTGTACGGATGCTCCTGATGAAAATACATCCAGCAGCGCCACAATATTAGGGTGCTGTAGTTCTTTGAGGAATTTGAACTCGCGCATGGCCGTAATATCAATGCCGTCACGCGTCCCAGCAGCAGCCACCTTGAGCTTTTTGATAGCTACTTTGGCGCCAGTTTCCGCATTTCGAGCCAGAAATACGGAGGCAAAGGTACCTTCACCGATCTTGTCGATTTTTTCATATTTAGAGCGCACCTTGTTGTTCAGTTCCTGCGTCTCCCTACTGGCCATAGTGGCGTCTCGGCAATGCTGGGTCTGGGAAGCATCAATAGGGCCCAATTTGGATGTGGAGGCATCCTAGGCCTGACGCCCTCACACCAACATTACCATTGGCGCATGGTGCGAGAGCAAGATTTCCAAAGTGAGCCTGTTGAAAATAAACAGGGCGCTTGTGAACATAAAGTCTCTGAGTCTGTCGTGGAAGCAGATCAGACTGGACAGTCGAATGATACCACTCCCAATAAGTCTGAAGCTAGAGAAGACACGGGTTTACAAGAAACAACTCCCACAGCCCGTGCCAATGACAAGGGTAAGGAGAGATCTATTGATCCCGCGCCACCTGAAGAAAATAATACTCATACATCAAAGCGAGCTCAGGTACCTATTGAAAAGCCATTCGACTTTAATCGGTTTCTCGAGCAAATGAAGCATAAGAGTGCTGTGCCTGTCAACGAGTATGTTAGGAGTTTTTTCCGCGGCTTCACGAGGCGTCCTTACAAGCCAGAAGAACAAGCGAAACTGATTTTCGACTTTCTCGAATTTATTGCAGCGCGTATGCTTGAAGCGACTGTGTTTGCCGAGCTGCCGCCGAGAGAGTTTGATCAAGCAACTGAAGCTATGGAAAAACTCGTGATGAATCGCTTGTATACCTATACCTTTTCGCCTGCCATTGCGATGGAGGGTCGTTGGACTGTACAGACTGACGATTTAGAACGTGACCGTGTCTTGTCAGAACGTATTCGCTTGTTTGCTTGGGTGCGTGAAGAACAATTGGACGTCAAAAAAGGCCAGCACTCCGAGCGGTTCTACATTTTTGCGGCGCAGGAGCTCAACAAGGTCAACCACTACAAGGCGCCTCGTGATAAAATGATTTGTATTCTCAACTGCTGTAAAGTGATCTTTGGACTGATTCGACACCTTGGCGCTGATGAGAGTGCCGATGCTTTCATGCCATTATTGATTTTGGTGGTACTGCGTGCAAATCCACCCAACCTGATTTCCAATTGGGAGTACATTCAGCGCTTTCGCAGTCCACCGCGCCGGACAAGCGAGTCAGAATATTATTTGTCGAGTCTTGCTGGTGCTATTGCCTTTATTGAGCAGATGGATCACACAACACTCTCCCACACTACACAACTTGAGCTCGATGAGCGTATTCAGCGCGAGGCAGCCCGTATGGAGGAAGAAGCAGCCGAAAAAAGTGAGTCAACATCGCGGCCCTTCTCAGTCACAGCTTCTATGGCCGCCGTATCGTTGGCCGACGACACTCGTGCCTTTATCCAGCGCACCGGTGAAGCAGCGCGTCAAGGTCTGAATCGCCTGTTTACAGAACGTCCTGACATGATTGGCTCTGAAATGCAACCTATGCTATCTACTCGAGTTGCCTCTCAGCCAGAAACACCGGCTCCTTCGACCATACCCAATTCGAAGCCTGCGCGTGGCGAGGCACCTAATGCGCCCCTACGTGGTCCTGTATCGAGTCCTAAGCTGCCAGCTTCGCCTGCGTCTGTATCCACAACGCATACCCGAACGGATGCCGTGCCGCGTTGGCGTAGTGGGCTTGTACCTCGTTTTGGCGATGATGAGGATGACGACTTGCGCGATTCGCCGTCGCATCATGTGGCCGCTATACGCTACGTTGAAGACGACCAGTCGTTAGTGGCAGGCGAGGAGCCCCAAGACGAAGAAGAGGTATCGGTTGACGTCTCTGTGGCAATACAAACACTGCAGTCAATCTTCCCGCAGGCTGATCCGTCTGTCCTGCAGCTCGTGCTGGAAGAATGTGGCTATCATGTAGAGACATCGATTGACCGTCTGCTCGAAATGACATAGCAACATCCATTTACGCTGCTTTGCCTTTCGCCCTCGTCATTTTTTTGGCCGCACCACGCTGTGGAAGCTTTACGCGTTCACGACCTTGGCCCACCTTCGACGTCAGTTTGGACGCTTGCTTCTTTTCTTGCTTCTTTTGCAAACGTCGAGCCTGGCGCTCAGGATCTGATTTCTTGGCCAGATCGCGTTGCTCCTTGGACAATGTGGCCAAGTACGCGGCTTTGGCCCGACTGGGCCGCGCCAGCGTAGGAGACGAGCCGTTCGGAGTAGGAGCTCCGCTGGATCGCGAGCGAGCCAGGCTTTCCGGTATGGACCGCTTGTTGGGTGTTTGCGGTGCGTCCGACACGGGCCGCCGCCGCTTGCGCTCATCACCGGTCGTGGCCTTGCATCGCGACACGCGCAACGCACGCTTATGGAGCTTAATACGTCGACGAAACTCTTGGCCTTCTTGGAGATCGATTTTTTTAGCACTCTTCACTTCCCCTTGTCGCAAGGTCTGGGGCCGTCCAGCAGCCACAAACGCTTCCTCTGCTTCAGCCAAAGCCACCATTTCATCGACACACAACGGATCAACGAACTTTACGTACGCAAAGCCCTTTCCAAGCTGCGTTGCTTTATCTCGCACAATACGCACACTCTGAACCCATTCACCAGGCAATGGCTCCGTGTGAACGGGAGTGCCATCGAGTCGAACAGCACGAGAAGTGACTTCGGGCGGTGGTCCACGCTCCTCGCACATGAGCTTTTCGAACAGCGCACGCACTTCCTCTTCATGTGCCTCAAAGTCTAGATTTCCCACGAAAATCGTGCGTTTGGGGTCAATCGTACTTGCGCTCCGGTGACTTAGGGGTGTACCGTCAGGGAGAATCACCTTGTCAAGTTCAGCGTCGACGATCTCGTGCATGTCCAAGGACTGTACCACATCCGCACGCAAGTGTCGTTCATGAAATAGGGTATTATCCAGCGCACGAGCGAGGAGCGTCGTCAGGATGGGGCCGGTGAGTTTCTCCTCCGGTGCATTCGATGCTTGCTTGTGTTTATGTACCAGAGAAGGATCTCCAATGCGCACATATGCATTTACGCTATCTGCGCGCTCATTCAGGTCCAGGTTAATATATGCGATTTTGCGTTTCTGCTCGGACGTGAGGGGTGGTGGTGCCTCTTTTTCAGAGATGCCTTTCAGCTCACGGAATTTACGTGCTCGTTCACGTCGCTTATCTCCTACAGCCGGGCCAGCGGAGACGCCAGACATGTCGGATGTCGGGACACGGAAAGAAACGCTTCGGAAACGGAGTGATACAACTTCTGTGCACGATGGGTATGGCGACATACGCACAATGTGTCGCTGCAGTTCTTTGCGGACCGCACGACTTGTCATAGCGGATATAGGCACATTACCCAAGAATATAGTGCGCTTGTTTCTTACTTCTTCTGTGTCATTTTCGTCTTCTAGCGTGGGTTTCTTTTTGCGCTTCTTGTCCAATGCGCCACTCAAGACCATCTCTGCTGTCTTTTCTTCGTCCCAGTCACCGTCTTCCTGAGACGATACATGATCCTCGTCATTTACATCTTGATCAGATGTGTCACTTTTTTCTTGTTTCTCTTCATCGATGGATTCGTCTTGTCCCTCTTCGTCGTCATCCTCTTCATCCACATGGTCTTCCTCACCATGTTCGGCATGATCGTCGCGCTCATGGAGGATGGGCTTCTGGGCAGGGGGCGGCGCTGAAAACATAGCATCGAGTTCAGTATCAAAAGACCCCTTTGAAGCTGCATGAGGCGCTGGTGCACCCGCTGACACTTTAGGCGGCATCGTGGAGCACCCAAGACAGAGGAGCAACCTGGGCTTGATGAGCCTACTTTTTTCGGATCACGTGCCAAGCGACGCGCCGCCTCAGGTATAGAAAAAGCAGGGGTCTACGTGTATGGTATGTGCCTAGATGGACCGTTTTTCGTAGAAACGACGGAACTTTTCATCCACATTCTTGAGGTAGTATGAGTGGGGCCATATATCCTCGAGGCTGCCTTTCGGCTCATAACTGACAGCATTGTGCGTCTTTTCGCGTGTCTGCAGCGCATCCACGTAGGCAGAAGGTGAGACAATCTGCATGTTCTGGAGACGCGCCTCCAAATTCAGCGTCTCGCGAATTTGCTCCGTGGATCCAGCCACGCGGATCGTGAAGATGGACGCGGCGCAGCCCGAGCCAAACGAGTACATCAGCACACGCTTGCCCTTTAGATCTGCGTCAGACACGTTCGAGACGAGCGAGGCGAGGCCGCCGTATAGGGACCCTGAATACATATTACCGCAGCGGCGCACCGTCGTCATGCCTGGCTCAAGCTTGGATGCCATGGCCGACTTGCTCAATGCCATGAATGTTTTTTCCAAGTCCTTGTTCATAATGCTCTGATAACGGTCCACTTCCTTGAATTCCGGTGGGATGGAAGCATACTTTTCGCTGGCTGAGTCCACCAAATAGTCGTTGAAGAAAAGACGCGCAAAGCCTTTCTGCACGAGTTTAGCGTAGGGACTGTGTAGAATAGCAAAGTCAACTTGGTCCATCGTGAAGGCAGTGCGTTCATCCGACGACTTTTTCTCGAAGGTAGGTAGGCCTTTCTTCTCCGCCATCTTGGCATACTTGAGACGGAAAGCATCGTAGGCCTTATCAATGGAGCCCAGGTAGGCATACAGCGTCTGTGGACCATCGACCTGGGGGTACTCAGACGAAAGGTCGGGCTTGTAGAAATCCCACATGTTCGACATGTGCGAGCCATGGATCGGCTCCAACACAAGAGGCGCATCGGGTCCGATGAGCATGGCCACGGAGCCAGCACCACCCACTGGGCGCGCACTGCCCTCGGCATAGATGGCAATGTCACCAGCAAACACAAGCGCGTCGCGGCCATCCCAGCTACTGCTCTCCATCCAGTTCACAGCATTAAAAAGCGCGGCCGTGCCACCGTAACACGCGTTCTTGGAATCGATACCTTCAATGTCGGTGTTGCCGTGTTTCTCAAACAGGTCCATCAGCACTGTCTTGACCGACTTGGACTTGTCAATGATGGTCTCTGTGCCGACATCAATACGTCCAATCGACTTTGGGTCGATATGGTATTTTTCAAGCAGGTTGGATACGGTCGTCAGCGCAAACGAGTTGATGTCTTCGCGGTCGTCTGTGAAGGCCATGTATTGCTGACCAAAGCCGATGGTGTACTTGCCCTTGGACACGCCATCGAAATCCTCAAGCTCATCCTCTGAGATGCAGCGCTTGGGGAAATACACCTCGATGGCCTTGATACCAATGTTGGTGGGGCGTTCCATGCTGGAAAAAGGGTAGGAGTGGGGTGTCGATCAGGTCGACCGCCGGCGTTGATGACTTTATACGCAGGGCGTGTCAGACGCTTACGAAAGCATGTGACAGGAATGGCGTGGTTTGCTGGTGGGCCTACACAAGCTATTGGGGCTTTATGCGTCACGAAGCCGAATCGCGCAGTGAGCGACTTTGGCCCCAAATCCACGGCAGGGGCGTGGAGGTATGAGTCGCGATTGGAGCGGTCTCGGCCATCAGGGGCACGAGTGAGCGGCGCTTCCGTGAGGATGTGGGTGGGATGGGCGACATGGATGCGGGGCGCTTTCGGAGCGTACCGCGCTGCTCAAAGACGGAGAGAATAGCGCGTCGGAATTCATGTTCTTCCCGCATCCAGACGGAGGAGACGCGACGACTGGGTGCGGTGCGAGGATCTATCGCCATATCTTCTGTGACCCATTCTTCGAGTTCTTTTTCGAAGCTCGTATCATCCAACAGATCTGCATCGAGTTCAGCAGCGTCGTGCAGTGGGTCGTCGTCAGCGAACCATTCGTCGTCGTGCACTTGGGTCTTGATGCCCAGTGATGGTGGTATACCGGATGGGCGCTGACGTTTTCGTTCGCTCGAATCTGGCTGGGTATATGGATGCACCAAGGACGATGGGAATGTGTACGTGTCCGGGCGGGTGCGGGGGACCAACTCCTCGAGCGCGAGGTCGGCCCACACACTCACGTCCGGATGCAGCTCTTCGGGAGCGCGAAAGAGGGACGCATAGGATCGCTCACATGGCCCTGGACCGACGCGTTGAAATGGCCATGTGGGGGCAGCCGACGTGGTTTGCATTTGTGCTCGCAATTGCAAGTGTGGCGCGAGCGTGATATGGCCGTCTGCATCGATGCTGTACGGCAAAGGCCCTGCCTCTTCTTCATGAGACTCAAGTGCAGATTTGGCATGTATAGACCCGGTAGCGACAGAGCATAGCGCTTCTTTTTGCGAGCCTGCCAGCATGCGCATCGACATGTGCGAACAAATACGCGGATCAAGCTTCGGCTGCGAAGATCCGGGAGGCTGAAGCGTATGCGGGGCGTGATGGATCCAGTAGGCATTGCCTAGAGGATACGATGGATGCTGTTCCACAGGCAGCGTGTCGTGATGCAAGTCTTCCGTGGCCGGAAGCAAGTGTTCCGGCACCTGGATCACCTCGTCATGCAGGGATGTGGGCGGGACCGGCTCGTCCTCAATGAACGGGTGCTGTGTGATAGGATTGAAAAATTGCGGATCCAACGACTGGAGCAGCTGCGGAAACGCAAGCTGTGACGCGTTCGCTGCCTCTACGCCGCGTCGGCGCGGCAGCAAATGCGCATCCAACATGGGGTCAGTGGAGGTATAAGACTACAGGGCCATTTTCTGGCGCCACTGCTCGTAGTGGGCCAGCATCGACGGCGTGATGCGGCGTTGCATCGCACGTGCCGCCTTGTCGAAATGCCTATGAGAGATGCGGGTGCATGCGAGATCTTCTTTCAGCGCGCACAGGCCGGCTTCCTGACAGATCGCGACGACTTCGGCGCCTGAGCATCCCATGGCCAGCTCGGCGACCACGTGCAGATCCACGTCCTCATCGAGGGCCATGCGTTTCGTGCGCATCGTTAAAATACGTTCACGCACGGTGGCGTTGGGCATGCCCACGTACAAGAGACGATCGATGCGACCAGGCCGGAGTAGAGCCGGATCAATGCATTCGGGCCGATTCGTCGCCGCCACGACCACGACATGGCTCTCGGCATCAATGCCGTCCATTTCGGTGAGCAGGCTCGCCACCATCCGATCGCTCGAGCCGGCGCTCTGGTCCATTCCACGCACACCTGATATAGCATCAAGTTCATCGAAAAAGACAATCGATGGGGCTGCGGTGCGAGCGCGTCGAAACACGTCGCGGATCGCCCGCTCCGATTCGCCGACGTACTTGCTCACCAGCTCTGGGCCGCGCACGGCTAGAAAGTTGAGTCCACTTTCGCGCGCGAGTGCCTTGGCTGTGAGCGTCTTGCTGCATCCAGGTGGTCCATACAGCAAGGCACCGCGCGGTGGATCTATCCCAAGCCGGGCGAACGAGGCGGCATGCTTCAGGGGCCATTCGACACACTCTTGGACCTGTCGCTTGATGCTCGCGTCGTCGTCATCGGCGATATGATCCCAAGTCACCTTGGGCGTTTCGACAAACACTTCGCGCATGGCGGAGGGCCGTACGACGTTCTGCGCCGCGCTAAAGTCGGACATGCTCACCTTTTCAGGGCTCTGCGTGAGCGAAAGGGACGCGAGCGAGTCGGCTAAAGGCGCGTGAAGGCGGCGCGCTATCGTGGCCATACCTGCCTCGCGCACCAGCGCGGCCAAGTCGGCCCCGACGTAGCCATGCGTCCGCGTGGCCAAGTCGTTCAGCTCCTGCTCGGACAAAGAGTGCGGCACATGCTTGAGCATCACTTGCAGAATGGCGTGCCGCGCGAGCGAGTCTGGCACACCGATCTCGATTTCGCGATCGAGGCGGCCAGGCCGACGGAGCGCTGGATCCACGGCATTGGGCCGATTCGTAGCGGCGATCACCACGACATGATGGGATTCTATGCCGTCTAGGAGCGTCAGCAGCGTTGCGACGACGCGTCGTTCCACTTCGCCAGCTCCCTCAGCATGCAGAGATGCATCGCCATCGCGTCTTGGAGCCAATGCGTCGATTTCGTCCATAATAATGATGCTGCGTGCATGCGACGCGGCACTTTCAAAGACGGCGCGCAGCTTGGACTCGGTCTCGCCGTGGTACACGGAAGAGAGCTCAGGGCCATGGATCGTGAGTACGTGCGCGTGCAGCGAGGCCGCGACCGTCCGTGCCAAGGACGTTTTGCCTGTGCCTGGCGGGCCGTACAGCAGCACACCACGCGGCGGCGTGAGGCCGTACTGCGCAAAGAGCTGTGGCTGCGTGAGGGGCAGCTCGATGAGCGTGCGTATCGCGGCGATCTGTGCGTCAAGACCGCCGAGGGCGTGGTACGCCGAGGCGTCGACCAGAGGCGCCGCTTGGGTGGTTTCCTCGAGGGTCAAGTGCGTGTCTCGCGTCACGAGGACCACGTCGCTCGTCACGTTGGACGGGCGCAGCGGTCGTGCCTCATACACATGTCCGAGCAGCGTGATACGCCATGCCCTATGGAGAGCGACGGCCCCCATATCCACGAGCGTGTGCATCAGCAGGGCGTGCAGCAGGGGCGTCGGCGCGGCATCCAAGGCCACCGTCAGACGCGGCACGGTCGGCGCCTCGCGCACGCACGCCACGACGACGTCTCGGCCCAGCGGATCTGCCGAGAGGCTGGGCACAGACACGCCTGGCGCCTGCGGGTCAAAATCGGGCCATACCGTACCGGCCCACAGCGGCGTGGGCGCGTGCGTCGAGCGGAGCAGCACATGCGCGCCGGTCGGGATCCCACTCCGTTTGAGGGCATCAGCTCGCACCAGCACGCGCGTGTCATCTGCGACGCTGGCGCTGGCCGTGCGCGTGTGCACGGGGAGCGCCTCGGTGGTCCCCTGGTGCGACGGTGGCGCCATTCCAAGACGGGGGGCCGCGCGTCCCTTTTTTTTTTGTCAGCCACCATATGCTGGGGCCTAGAGTGACAGGCCTGCTACGCCGCCGGTGCGTGCACACGGCGGCGCGACAGAGTGATGTGGTGGTGATTGGTGCGGGCGTGGTGGGCATGGCGATGCTGGCGGGTCTTGTGTCGAGTCGGCCCATGGCGCCGATGCACGTCACGATGATCGATGCGAACGAGGTGCATGGCTACGGCGGATGGATGGATCGGATGCGGGAGCGCACGCGAGCGGCGACGGACCGGCACGACGGCATTCCCTGGGAGAACCGGGTGATTAGTATGACGGCGGAGAATCTCGGCTGGCTGCGCTCGATCGGTGCGGAGGCGTACCTGGATGCCAGTCGTATGCGCGCCGTCGATCGGATCCGCGTGTGGGACGGCTTGACGGATGCGGCCGCCGAGTTTTCGAACGAAACGGCGCTTTCGACGATGGTCGAGCTGTCGAATTTGCAGCAGGCGCTGTACCGCTACGTGCAGGACCGTTTACCGCACAGCCGCATGCGCCTCACGCTGCAAGGCGCCGCGAAAGTCGCACGCATCGAGGCTGATACGCCCGACGACTGGCCCCGCGTTACGTTTCAGGACGAGGCGGGCGAGCATGTGGTGCGCACGCGCCTGCTGGTGGGCGCGGATGGCGCGCGCTCGCCGGTGCGGACCTTTGCGGGCATAGAGAGCTACGGATGGCCCTATGGATGCAAGGGCCTCGTGGCGACGCTGCGCACGGGTCTGCACACGCGCAGCGCGGAGCCTGTGGTCGACACGATGGCATGGCAGCGGTTCATGCCGACAGGCACCCTCGCGTGCCTCCCGCTCTCGCCGACAGCCGGCACGATCGTGTGGGCCCTGCCGCCCGAGTTGTGTGATCCGATCGTGGCGATGCATCGAGCCGCGCCCGTGCATGCAGACGGCACGTCGAGCGTGCTTGCGACGCTCATATCGGCTGCGTTCCGTCTGCCATGGGCGCTCCTCGAGCCGATCCTGTACGCCGTGAGCACGACGGCGCCCTCGGCGTTGGAGCAGCGCGTCCTGCGCGTCATGGCGTCGTATGAGCAGAGCGGCTCGGCGCCCAGCGCCTTTACCGGGGCGGTGCCGCCCTGGGGCGATGCCGTCGACGCGCGTGGCGTCGCGAGTTTCCCGCTGCAGCTCAAGCATGCTGGCTGCTACATCGGCAGCCGTCTGCAGCACCCAGGCCCGCTCTCGACGGCGCTCACAGCGGCGCTCACGGCGCTGTCCCTGACGCCGGGCGGCGCCGCGCGCGGATGTGGACAGGGCCGCACCGTGCTTGTCGGCGACGCGGCGCACTCGACGCATCCGCTCGCCGGCCAGGGCCTGAACATGGGCCTGCAGGACGTGCGCGCGCTGTGCGAGGCCCTGCAGGATGCATCGCAGCATGGCATGGACATCGGTACGCACCAGGCGCTGCAGCCGTACGAACGCGCGCGCTACCTGCCGAATCAGCTCATGCTGAGTGTCACGGACCATCTGCACTGGCTCTTTGCGACGCGTCCCGCCTCGCCCTACACGCCTCCGATGGGTCCGCTGCAGCGCAGCCTACGGGAACAGGCGCTCCGCGCGCTGGTCTGGGCCCGCTCGACGGGGCTGGATGTGGTGAATGAGCTCGGGCCGCTCAAGCGCCTGCTGACCGCCGGTGCCGGCTCGGCCAGGTCGTAGATCACTCCTGCGTAGCGTACCATGCGGCACGGCAATCCACGGCGGCGGTCCGCACCGCACGCACGGCGTCATCGACGCCGCGGTGGGGTCGGCCCAGCGCCTGGACGACCGCGCGGCGGTACGCATCGAGGTGCGCGGCCGGCACGGCGTCGGTCAGCGCCTGCAGAGCCTGCAGCGCGGCGACACGGAGGCGCGGCGCCTGGGGGGTGGCCGCGGCCTCGAGAAGGCGCGGCACCAGCAGGGGCAGGTGCTCAAGCAGCGCCGCGGCGTGGTCGCGGGACACGATGCGCTGCAGCGTGCGCGCGCATGTCAGGCGCACAGGCGCGTCGTCCATGCCGAGCGTGTGCACGAGCAGGGGGAGCCAGGTGGGGAGGTGCATGCTCACGAAGGCGTCGGTCGCGCCAGGCAGCAGTGTCGCCATGGCGACGAGGCATGGCTCTCGCGCGGTACGGCGGCCTTCGAGCTCTTTTGTGAGGGCGACGAGCATCGTTTCCATGGTGCGTTGGCGGTACAGGCGGCGCACCACAAAGCCGCGCGACGGCGAGACGAGGCGGCTGTGCAGCGTAAGCACACGCAGGGCATGCGCCGCCTGCATGCCGAGGCGCGCGTCCTGGACCAGGCCCGTGTACAGCGTGTCGAGCATCTGCTGACCGATCGGCTCGGCGCGCGACAGCCACCCGCAGGCGGTCCAGACCCAGGCGTCCAGGGCGGCCGAGCGCACGTCGGGCGGCGCGTCGGGTATGCTTTGCCAGATGCGCTCGAGCGCGGCGCTGTCGGGCGTCGCCCACTTGTTCGCGAGCGCACAGAGAAGCCAGTGCTGCGGCTGCGTGGATGGCGGCATCGCCAGCACGGCATGCAGCCAGGCCGACGCATGCGGCACCGAGGCAGCGCGCGGCAGTCCGACCATGACGGCGGCGCAGGGAGCGTCCCACGGCGGCGCCGCGTAGACGCCGGAGGCGAGGGCGCTGGCCACCTCGGGCGACACGTGAGGCCCGACGAGGACGAGCAGGTCACTGGCGTGCTGGGCGACGTGCGCGTGCGCGGCGATCGGCGCGCGGCGATACGCCACGAGGCGCTGGGCGAGGTCCTCGGCGTGCTCGCGCACATGCGCATCGCCCGCGGACACCTGCTCCTCCATCGCGACGTGCAGCGCGACGATCATCGCACACACGTAGCCGACGTGCGCCGCATCCGCCTCGCATGCGCCCATAGCCTCCAACGTATCCCACACGCGCTGAGAAAAGAGCGGAAAGAGCGCGGGCGTAGTGCACAGCCGAGCGAGGGCGCAGAGGATGACACGCACGCGCAGCGGTGGCGCCTCGATGTGCGTCGGCAGGTGGTGCAAGAGGTACGGCACGGTGCGTGCCTCGATCAGCGCGGGATGCGCGTCGCGGATCGCCTCGAGACCCTCGAGCGCGCACGTCCGGATGTCGTCGTCCGCGCTGAGCACGGCGCCCTGCAAGACATGCGCGGCGCGCGCCGCGTCGTCTGCGTGCATGCTGTGCGGCACACGCACAAGGGCCACGAGGCCGCGCATACCATGCACCGACGAGACGGCTGCCTCGGACGTGAGCAGAGCGAGGAGCGCCTCGCGGTCCAGCGGCGTCGAGGTGCCGGACAGCATGTCGAGGTACGTCGCGAGCAGGGCCCAGGGACGCGGCGACGCCTCGCGCATGAGGACGGGCAGCACGCGCTGTGTGGCCGTTGCGCATGTGTCTGGACCGGCGCGGACGAGGCACGCCAGCACGAGCATCGCATCGGACGCGCGTCGGGCGTGCACATCGCGCACGTCGTCGATGCACGCCTCGAGGATCATGTGGACGTGCGCATGGGTCGGGCCAAGCACGCGGATCATGGTCGTGAGCGTCTCCTGCGCGACAGGCACGACGGCGGCATCGGTGGGCTGGACGATATCGAGGCGCACGTACGACCACAGGTCGGCGGCGTGAGCGCCCGTGGGGCCGGCGCCGTACACGGGCATGCACGCCGTGAGGGTATGCAGCACATCGAGCCTGGCGGCGCCGCCCGTCGCGCTCAGCTTCTCGAGAAGCAGCGGATAGGCCATAGGGGCAAACGCCGGCGACGCCGCCAGACACGCCCGCAGCGCCCGCTTGAGGTCGTCGGGCGTGATGCCAAAGGGATCGTCCGGCGGCGGGCGGAACGAGATGGGGAAGTAGCAGAAGAGGACGTGGTACATCGCCTCCGCCTCGGCCGCCTGCAGCGGCCACGCGGTCAGAAACGTGCGGGCGACGCCAAAGAGGACGAGCAGGTTGCGTGGGTCCTTCTCGCCCCCCACGAGCCGCGCGTAGCCACGCACAAACGCACTGCCGTCCGCGCCATCAGGCGCACGCATCGCACGCAGCGCGCCCAAGTGGCGCTCGACGAGCGTGCGGACCACGTCGTACACGAGAAAGCGCAGGGGCTGCGGATACTTGCGCAGATCGAGGCCGAAGAGCGCCGCCGCGACCGTGCGGGCATCCGACGTCATGGCGCCAGCCGGCGCCGCCAGACCACTCAGCACACGCAGCGCGCGCACACACTCGACCAGCATGCTATCCGCCTGCATCGCACGATCCTCCTCGGCCTGGAGAGACGCTCGCGGCGCACTCGCCGGCACATGCGGCGCCTCGTTCATGCGCTGCGCCATGCTGTCGCCCACCACCACGGCATCCGACACCTTCGCACTGAAAAACTCACTGAGCGTGCGCACGGCCTGGCGCGACAGGCGCTGCGGCGCCTGGGCCGCCACATGCCCCATCACACGGCTCAAGAGCGTGATCGCACGCGCCCGCACAGCGTCATCCTCCGACGTGAGGGGCACACCGAGCGCCTTGACGACGTCGAGCATCGTGTGCGCGCCCTGCGCCACAGCCTCACACACCGTCGACGGCACCGCCGCTTCCGCGCCGCGGACGTAGGCGTCGCACGCGGCCTCCATGATGTGAGTGGAGGCACACATCCAGCGGCGCCTCTTCCTCTCCTCTGATGGACGCGGCGCAGCATGCGGCGCTCCGGTCCGAGATTGCGCAGCTGAGCGGCGCGATTGACCAGCAGCGCTCGCGCATCGCGCATCGCGGCTCCATGCGCGGGCGCGGGCGCGGACGACACCGCTCGCTCGTCCTCACGCATACCCCGACCGACCAGTGGGTCCATCGACGGACGAACAGGAGCCTGGCCCTCGTCAACTCGTCCGTGTATGCGCCGGACCGGCCACGAGCGCCAGCGAACAGCGGCGAAGTGCTTGTGGATGGCGTCCCGTTCGTGTTTGACGAGTCAGGCACCAAGCTCGTGAAACGGAGCACGCTCTCCACGACGCCAGCCGCGCCGCGCCAGGCGTCCGTGCATGGCGAGGCCTACGTACGCACGAAGCGCGGCCATCTCATCAGCAAGGCGCTCGTCATGGAGCGGCGCGCTGCGCGCGCCCAGCACGAGCGCACGCAGCGCCTCGCCGCCCTCGGCCAGCAAATCGGCCGCGCCCACCAGCAGCAACGGGCGATGCAGCGGGCCAAAGCGCCGCCCCAACTCTGTACATACTATACGCGCACAGGCACATGCCGACGCGGCGCCAAGTGTCCCTTTGTGCACGACGACGCACGCAAGGCCCTGTGCCCAGGCGCACTCAAAGCATCCGGCTGCCTTTTGCCACCCAGCACCTGCCTGCTGTCCCATACGCCGAGCGCTCACAACGTACCGCACTGCGTCCACTTCCTGCGGCACGGCTCGTGCAGGAACGGCGATCACTGTCTCTACACACACGCATCGGTCGCGCCCGATGCAGCGCGATGTCACGCGTTTGCCTACCTGGGATGGTGCGATCAGGGCTCCGCCTGCGCGCAGAGGCACACCAAAGAGGCACCCGACACCCCCGCGCGCGCGCCCGCCGCGCCAGCGAGTCCCCTGTTTGTGCGCGACGACTACGACGCACCGGACGAAGAGCGATCGCCCTCCTTTGCCGAGCAGGACGACTTTATCGAGCTGGGGGAGGACTTGTCCGACGTCTCCGACGACGAAGCGTCGGACGCTTCAGATCCGGCGGCGGCTGACGCCGCTGACGTGGCCGAGGTAGATGCCGCCTTGGGTATGTGGTAGCAGTATACAAATGTACGCACCTAGGGCTGCGGTGCGGCTTTGCGCTTGGGACAGGCCTGGCGCTGCGCCTGGAGCGCGTCGCGCGCCGCCCGCGAGGGATACAGCCAAACGACGTCGGCTCCCCACCGTGGCTCCTCGGCCACCAGCGCATCCGGCAGAAACGCCCGAGCGCACTGCGGACACGCATGAGGCTGGATCAGCTCGCGCTTGGATCGGCCCGCCAAGCACGTCTCGCGCAATCCCGTCTCACTCACGACGCAGCCACACGGCCATAGACACACAAACTTGTGCTTGCCATTCATCACGCGCTGCGTGAGCGGACACGCATACGGAAAGTAGTGAATGTCGCCCCGCTCGGCCTCCTGGACAGGATTCGCATGAAGCGTGACCTGCCTCACATCCGTCTTGACGCTCTTGATGTGCCGCGCCACCTCATGCTCCGACGCGGACGCAGCCTTCTTCGCGCGCCGGATCATGTACTCGAGCAGCGCCTCTTTGTTGTACAACTGGCCCAATCGATCGACCACCACCGGCGGCTGCAGCGGCTGACGCGACAGGCAGCACAGCGTCCAGCGCGAGTGCCGCGCCTCCTCATCATCCACGGCCGCCTTGACGCTGGTATCCTTCGTTCGCACAAGATCGTCACGCCGCGCTATAGAGCCACCATCGTTTCCCTGTCGTCAGTCGAAAGCACGCACCATGCTAGGACCTCGTCCGCCGCCGGCGCTGACGCGTCCCACGTCCCCTGGTGGAGCGAGTCACGTGGCATGATCGTGAGCGGCGCCGCGCCTCGTCCGGGGCGGCTCACGGAGCGCGACCACCATGTTCTTCCTCGTACGTTGGCGGCACACTCATGCCTAGAAAAATCTCGATCACCGCATCGAGCTGCATCCGTCGTTCTTTGGTCCGTCCATGGTGGAATTTCGTACGTCACATGTGGCTGACCCAGTGAATCGCAAGCTCCGAGATGACGTGGAAGGTACCTGCTCCGGCAAATGCGTACGTGCCGCATGCTCACTTCTAGGGCTATATCATCAAGGTCGTCTCGATTTTGGATGTCGGGCAGGGCAAGATCATGCCCGGGACAGGTCTCGCCGAGTTCCGCAGCAGGTACCAGGCCATTGTGCTCAAACCCGTACGTGCCTGACCGCTCACCGCAGTTCAACGGCGAAGTGATCGACGCCAAAATCACGAACGTCAACAAGATGGGATTCTTCGCCGAAGTCGGGCCGCTCAGCATATTCGTATCATCTCATCTCCTGCCTATCGACTACAAGTTTCAGCCCGATGCGAATCCACCGGAATTCACGTCCCCCACAGACGTACGTGCGCCCACCCTCACAGCAGAACCTCGTCAAAGGACGACGCGTGCGTGTGCGCATTGTCGGTACACGTGTGGACGCCAACGAAATCGTACGTGCCTGCCACTCACCCACGCAGTTTGCGATCGGCACCATGAAGGAAGACTACCTAGGCCCTTTTGACTAAGGCCTCCATAGGTCGGCTGGCTGGCTGGCTGGCCGGCGGGCGGTCGACGTAGTCCCAGATATACCCACGTGGGATGACTCAGCCACCCACCCACACCACCCGCGCCTGCCACGGCGACTCACGCCATGCTCCACGAGGCATGGGCTGTCTCTTATACACATCTCCGAGCCCACGAGACGCTACGATATCTCGTATGCC
>ERZ1030949.95-NODE-95-length-27165-cov-14.372187_pt1 | contig 27165 bp, 24 predicted proteins | sample MGYA00517297_ERZ1030949 | MGnify/ENA primary metagenome ERZ1030949 (study PRJEB33718, sample SAMN03159698) | human skin metagenome | collected 2014-05-20 | study: EMG produced TPA metagenomics assembly of the PRJNA266117 data set (Human skin bacterial metagenome...
AATAAATATAAAATAAATAAAGAATTTTATTTATCGCATTTGGTTTTAGTTCGTGTCATGATAATGGTTTCAAAATATTCTAATTAGTATGTTTGATTTATTTAAAAAAATAATTCTCGGTTAACAAACCTTGGTAGCTGTGTCGTGTTCCTCTACTTCACACCCGTTTCATGTAATGGACCATGCGACCGCGATACCTGTTAGCGACCTCATTTTCCCGAGCGATTTGAACAAGAAAATTCGAACAGCTGGCTTGTATGTTGAATAGACTTATCTCAGCTGTGTTGCCTACAACCATGTCAATGCTCATGTTGTTCTTGAGCATGACAACGCGTATCTTCTTGCTGATATCTCACTCTTGGTAGATGAAGGCCTGTTGTCCTTACCTGCTTATTCCAAACTCATATGCATCGGTACGCTGGATCGTGCGAACGAGGATGAGATTCGTTCCGTTGATTTGACACTTGACCAAGCGCACAAAAATTATGCCTCTTCGCCCATGATTCTGCGCGTCATATTTGCTAAGGTGGACGACGACCTTGATCTACGGCTTTGGGTATCTTCTGCGCGTAAGATTCGGGAGGCTTTCTCCATCAAGACACGGCTACGAAACGGCTGTGTCTAGGTACCCATCCCACTGTGTTAGTCTCCACTTGTTCACCATTATGAACGCATCTCGAGTGGATCGTGACCGTGTTCGAGATGGTCCGATGACGTACCATGGTGTGTATATGAATCACTTATGTAGAAACGGTTGATATGATAACAGAGATTTGTACGTGAATATGAGCTGATGCAGTGGAATGTGCTTTCCACACGATACTATGTGTTCGCCGAGTATACCCCGCGAATGTGTTTGTGCGGCGCCGACTGTATGATACGCCTGTATATGAGAGCCGGCATCCAGGCCTCAGTGAATATATCCACAGTGTCGTGCGAGCCATTGCGCATGAGCTAGAGAAGTCGACAGTACGTCAGGTTATCCTGGCAATATACCATGAAGATGCGCCAGATGAAGCACTCGAGGAATTTGTTTTTGTGCTTACCTTCCTTCTTTCAGACGCTGACAAGCGCGACCGAGACCTTGTAATTCGTGGAAACATATCGAGAGCTACTGCGGAGCTTGTTGCGCGGCAATTTCTCCTGCAGATTCTCACGTGTGAGTCTCGTCTAGAGCCCATGGCCTCGGATCGGCCTCGCACATTCCGCATCTTGCTGGATGTAGCAGAGGGATGTGCACCATCAGGCGGCATTGACGAGCCGACCTTCGGAGCATGGGTTCCAGCTAGTGGTATACCATTTAAGGCCAACGCCCAGGATGATGGTATTGCTACGGTATCTACGACAGCTCACAACAGTGTGGAATCGATGCCTCTGATACATCCTCTGCATATCCTGGAGTCGGGCATTATACATATGGCCCTGCATGTGGAAGAGTCGCGTGAGCGTAAAGAATACACAAAAGCTTATGTGCCGAATGCATTCATGTCAAGCCAGCACAGCAGCACACCGACTGCGTCTTTGCCGCGTGATTTGGACGATCCTGCCATGGACGAGTACGATCCAAGTCAGGTTCCCGTACGCAAGCGCAAGCTGTATGCACAGGTTCAGGGAGGAAACGGGCCCATGTCTGACGATTCCAGTGAGTCGTTCTCGAGCGATGGGGGACATAGTGATACAAATTAAGAAGACACTTCGGGTGCCGCCTCTTCTGCTGTTTTTATATTCTCTCCATTCGATGTATGTTCTGGTTGTGGTGTAGATTCTTCCGTCTCGAATTGAGCGACTTGCTCTGTTCGCACCCATTTGAGAATGCGGAATGGCGACGACGATCGCATGGCCTCAGCATCTGGACCAAGGCGCTCCGTCATGCTCTGGCCCGGTGCAACCGGCCGCTCAATTGCCGATGGGACAACCCACTCTTTTTTCCAGATGGACACAGGCTCCCGGAAACTGCGCTGCAGTTCCTGCTCGTGTCCAAACCGATGACTTGTCGAACGTGACATGCTCCCAGGTGGAGTTGGGATGGCAAGCTGTTTTCCCTCCACTATCTACGTGTCTGTGACAGGGTTGGCCAGTACGGCCGTGGGCGCCATAGGCCGTCGCGAGTATAGCGCGGATTCAACGGAAAGTGAACGCCTGTTGAGGCTCGGCGCACGATGGGCAAAACCCAGCCGTGAGGTGGGCCAAGGCTGAGTTGCATATTGAGGAGGAATGGTGGCCGCGTTAGCCATGTCCAGGAGGAGGGGATCAGGTTAGGCTGCATCGATGTACATGCGCCGTAGGACGTGTTGGAGTTTTGCGTACTGGACATGCCCAGCATTTTTTCTAGAAATGCCTCGCGCTCGTTCGCACTAAGTGATGCTGTGGCGTATTCCAGCTCGTCCATGTTGGCGATCCACCATGGATTGCCATCACGATGCGGATCGCCCCACTCGTAGTTCCATTCATGCAGCATCTGCCTCCGTGCGCGAAATCGGCGCCAGACTGCCATCGGTCCGGTGCCAAGTGTGCCGCCTTGCCCCGAGGCTGAGAAGTAGCGATGTAGAATGTGCCCTTCACGTGAGCGAAACGCGTTGATCGCACGCTGCTCGATGGACGTGAGGTTGTGGCCGCTCATGTGGACATGTACAAAAACGAGGGAGCAGGTGAATAGGAAGAAAAAGAAGCCAATGGCGAAGAGGCTGATCATGAATCCATCGACAGCCCAGTCGTGGATGATGTCGGACCATGACGACGATGATGAGTGGGAGCGCACGCCGCGTGCAAAAAGAGGCGCCATGCTCACAACCACATACAGTGAGAGGATAAGGCCCCATAGGACGGTAGAAAAGTAGAAGTGGTAGTTGTGGGCCCCGACACATCCGCCAATCCACGGACAGTGGTGGTCCATGCGCAGCACACAAGCACCGCATCGTCGGCAATGGTGGGCGCGTGGTGGGCGTGGGCGCTGGCAATGTGTGCAATAGAGATATGCGGGACTGTACAGCGGCATGTCGGATGGTAAGCGATACGGCTTGGGCAGTCGTGGGTCGATGGGCGGTGCGAGTTCCGCTGCAGCCGCATCGTGAGCCCCTGGTGGTGCGCCGGAGGGAATGTGCGCCGGGATTGGCGGTGGCACTTCTTCAGCCGGTGTGCTGAACGGTTCGTCCTCTCCCAATGAGCTTGGACCGGTGGATGGCGGCATCGTCGATAGCGGCACGGACGACGAGGTATCTTTGCCCTGGGAGTGCGCACCTCCATCGATGGGCGACATGTCGAGACCGGCTTCCATGTCGCGCCAGCGCCGCTCACGTTCCTCGGGGGGCGAGAAGAGCTGGGTATTTTGTACACTGTGCACAAGCTCGTCACTGTGGGCGGGAGGCGCGCGCTCGATGTCGATGGGCGCGGACGACGCGAGCTGTGCGGGCGGTGTCGGAACGTCCTTCGTGAGGTCGTGCACGTACCCGGGGTGCGAGAGCACGACGGTAGCGAAGCACCATAGAAAGATGCACCATATGACGAGGAAGCCAACGAGCAGGCCGACCCCCTCGGCTCGCGAGCCAAGGGCTCGTGGCTTTTGCACGATCATGGGGTAGCACACGCGCCACAGGTACATGGCGCATGTCCACAGGACACAGACGGCCACGATGGATGTGTGTGCATACCTTTTCCACCATGGATCTGGCTGAGACTCGGAGCGGACGCGACCGCGCACGCGGATGCCAAGACACCTCAGCACGCCCAGCGAGGCAGGCGGCATGGTCCAGGGACAGAAGCAAGATTCCTGCCACGTGACCCCAACAGGAGCTGGCGCCGCGGATCCGGTTCAGGTGCGTGGAGCTGCGAACCATGTCGGACCGACGCCGGATTGTGTCGCTGCTGGGTTCTGTCCTGATTGCACTATCAGCAGGCAGCACGTACGTGTTTAGCACGTATGCGCCGCAGCTCCAGGATGCGCTGCACTTGTCGAGCACGCAGCTGAATGTGCTGGGCCTGGCAGGCAATCTGGGCATGTATATGTCGGGCCCGATATGGGGCCGGTGGATCGACCGCTCGGGGCCGTACGGTGCGATCACCAGTGGTGCGTTTCTTGTGCTGATAGGCTACGGCATGCTGTCGCGTGCGTACAAGTACGGCTGGACGAACGTCCCTGTCGTGGTCCTGGCGCTCTTCTGCCTGCTTACAGGACTTGGTAATTCAGCAGGCAACAACGCCGCCATCAACGTGCAGGCGCGCAGCTGGCACGAGCAGCAGCGTGCGTCGGCGATGGCGCTCGTGCTTTCTGCGTTTGGCCTGAGTGCGTTTGTGTACTCGACGCTGTCGCACGCCTTCTTTACCGATAATGTGACGGGGTACCTCGACCTGCTGGCTCTCGGCAGTTTCACCTGCTTCCTTACAGGCATGGCGCTGATTAAGATTGTGCCGCCGCAGCCCGTGTACCTGCCCGAGCACCCGATTGCAGAGGAGGCGGCGCGCCCTGTGACGTCTCAGCGCAAGATGCGGCGCTCGACGTCCGAGACAAGCGCGCGAGTCATTGCATGGATCCAGGACGTGCATGAGTCGGAGTATCATGTGCCAGAGGCGCAGCAGGAGGATGCGGCTGGGCATGACGAGGTCGACGAGGCGCCGCTGAACATCACGGGCCTCGCTCTTCTCCGTGACACGGACTTTTTGCTCCTGTTCACCGTCATTGGGCTGCTGAGCGGCTCTGGCCTGCTGCTGATCAACAACGTCGGCACGATGACACGCGCGCTTTGGGACTATGCCGAGAAGCAGCAAAAGAACCCGCTCGAATCGATGCAGCTCGCGGCTATGGGCGGCGTCACTGTCGAGCTGCTCAAGAAGAAGGGCCGGAAGATGGCGATGCAGAAAGTGCAGGCGCTCCAAGTGTCGTGTCTCAGTGTTGGCAATGCTACGGGGCGCATCCTCATTGGATTCGCGTCCGACGTTCTCGTGCACATGACACGAAAGGCGTCGCACCGCACCTTTTTGCTCCTGCCCATCGTGCTTCTGGCCATTGTGTCGCAGGGCCTAGCGGCGTGGCCGAATGTGATCACGACGGTGCATCGCTTGCTCTTTGTTTCAGGTATCACGGGTCTCATGTACGGCTTCCTGTTCGGTCTTGGTCCTGTGCTTGTATTTGAATGGTTTGGTATGAGTTCCTTCAGTCAGAACTGGGGATGGATGAGTTTTGCGCCGGTTATTGTCGGCAATGTGTACAATATCATGTTTGGAAGGTGCGTACGAAGAGTGACTGACTTGTGCCAGTGTGTACGATGCGCATGTGCCAAAAAGCGGCACACACAGCCACCGCTGCAAGCTTGGTGAGGACTGCTACCGCTCCGTCTTCAAGGTGACGTCGGTCGGATGCATGGTTGCACTCGTTGTGTGCATCGTCCTCATTTTCCGCCGCGTCCACGGCCTGCGAGCAAAGCTCGCGACGCTGTTTGGCCGGCGCAGGCTAGCTGTTGAATAGACGCGAATGCAATTGATCATGACGTGCTTGGATAATCTCGCCCAGCGGCCATGTCGTGCAGACCAAGTCGAGGTCTTCATCGTCGTCATCGCCGCTTTCGGCGATCAGCTTGTCGCCCGCCGCAGACGAGACGCTCGCGGCGACGCGCTCGACAAGCGGACGCAGGTCTGATGCCAAAAGACGGTGCGCGAGGTACGGCCCGATCGTATTGAGTCGGATCGAGCAGGACATGAGGTTGCGTGCCTGCAAGAACACGTGGTGATGGATCATGCGCTCGAGCGACAGGCCCACACAGCACGAAAAGACACCTGTGCACACGGCCAGATGGCCTGCAAGCTCATCCGATGGGAGTGCGAGAGCACCGCCTGCCAGCCTCGCGCCGCCACGCCGGATGCGCCGCCGGAGCTCCTCAACCAGGGCATCGGCACGCGCCGAGTCATCCTGCAGGGCCGAGGAAAAGGACCGCACGTACAGCGTCAGCAGTGCGATACCCTGGATCAATGATGCGCGGCGCGATACGTGGTTCAGCAGCAGGGTATGATGGTGCCAGTCGAGGCGGCACAGCGCATCGAGTGCGTCGTCGTGGCCATCGATGTACGAGCGGGAGAGACGGTACGCAGCGCACATGTAGGGTAGGACACTCGCCGCATAGTTCGCGAGAGTGTGCTCTACAAACGACAGCGTCGTCGACACTGTGTCGCGAGGCGGTAGGAACCCGTGTGCGTGGTACGATTCGAGGCCGCCCGAGGCAATAAAGCCGCCTGTCGGCAGGTTCGAGTCGCTCAGCAGCTGGACCAGATACGACTCGGTCGCCATGGGTGGAGGAATAAGACAAGCTATGATACATGGGCGGCTACGTGCTGGGATGCTCATCCGTGCGTGGCTTCTTGGATGCGGGCGTAGCCTCCTCGTAGTTCTCGATTTTCATGTCGTTGAGGCCGAGCACCTCGTTCTGCTCCCACGACCGCTCGTACGTTTCTGACTCGAGCTGCTCATCGGGGTCTGGGGCATACGGGTTCTGGATGTAGCTGTTGGCGAGCGGGTCGTCCAGGATGACGGTGTACGGACACGCCTCGGCACTAATGGCGCGCTTCAGCTTGCCCAGGAAGCTCTCGAACTTGTTGACGTCGTCTTTCGCCGCCGAGTCGCCACGCATCAGCACTTTCTCATACAGCTCATCATACACGTTCTGCAGCAGACCTTCGAGCGTCGTGAAGCGGCCACCCAGCGTGCCGGGCGCGAGGTACAGGTCGATCTCGGGGATCGCCAGACCAGCACTCTCCGACTTGAGAATATCCCGCGAGAGGTCTTCGCTGTCCTGCACATGCAGCGTGAGCTTCCGGCCGCGCTCACTGATCGCCGAGCCAGACTTGACTTCGTTGTCGCGGTAGCCGCAGTGATCACACGACGTGGACATGATCAGAATGTCCTTAAAGTACGGTATGTTCACCTTCTTCATGTTGGTCGACACAGGCGCGTTGCAGCTGGAGCAGGTGCCCGGGAACGAGTAAATCTCCTCGTTCTCAAACTCCGTCTCGCCCTCGTCCTTGCTGAAGCCGCCGCCATTCTCGGCAGCAGCGTCGCCCATCAGGCCCAGCGCCACGTTCTGCTCCTTGGTGCGCGCATAGTCGCGCTTGCTCCATTTCGCATCGGCGCCTCCGCTGCTCTCGATCGAGCCCGTGTACTCGACAAAGCTGTTGCCCGACGGATCGTCCAATACGACCTTGAAGGGCTGGACGGGATGGCTCGCGTCGGCCTCCTCGCCGAGAAGGCCGCGGATGCGCTCACAGAGCGCCTCAATCTTCTCGTACACGTCCGGCTGCATGTGCTTGCGCACCGGCTGGCCCATCTCGAGATCACGCACCGTGTCTTGCAGGATGCCCTCGATCGTCGTGATCTGGCCGCGGCGCGCAGGAATCTGCAGCTGGAGCTCAGGGATGCTGACCGAGCAAAACTCGCTCTTGACAATCTGTCGGTTCATGTCCTGCTTGGTCGTCACATGCACCGTGTAGATGCAGCCCTTCGGCTGGATCTCTCCCGCCATCTGCACTTCGCTGTTCCGGTTGCCACAGTGCGGGCACGAAAAGCTCATCACAATCACCTCGCGAAAGTACGGAATGTACGTCGGCAAAAGTCGCGTGATGCCCTGCTTGTGGCACTCCATGCACAGAGACTCGATCTCATGCACAGGGCGCGCCTCCTGTGTGGCATCGTGCACTTGCTCGCCAATGGGGCGGAAATGTGTGTCGTCGCTCATGGAGGAACAAAGGGAGGATTCGTGGCGCACGACACTGGCCTTACGGAAGAGGCCAGCAGACTGGATGTGGAGGCCCTCTCGAACCCCGTCGAAGCGTGTGGATGACGCCAGCTTCGAGCCACCTCGATCATATTCCGCTGGATTTTGCGCCGTATGAGCGACGCCAAGCGCATCAAGCTTGACAGTCGTGAGCGCCCCGTCATTGTGACGCACTCAGGCACGTTCCATGCCGATGAGGCGCTCGCCGTTCATCTGCTCACGAAGCTGCCGGCCCTCGCTGACGCCGAGTTGGTCCGGACACGCGACCCTGCCGAGATCGCGAAAGGCACCGTCGTAGTCGATGTCGGGGCAGAGTACCTCCCATCTGCGCACCGCTACGACCACCACCAGCGCGGCTTCTTCGAGACTTTTGACGCCGAGCACAAGACGAAGCTGAGCAGCGCGGGTCTCGTGTGGAAGCATTTTGGCAAGGACATTCTGGCGGCACACATGCAGTGCGCCGACGACGACGAGCGCATCCCGACACTGTACCGCAAGATGTATGACGACTTTGTTGAGGCCATCGATGGCCACGACAACGGTATCCCGCTGTACCCCGGCATCAGCGACCCGCCCGCCTACCGCTCCCGCACGGATTTGTCGTCGCGGATCAGCTTCATGAACCCCCGCTGGAACGAGACTTGGGACGACGCGGATCTCCTTGCGCGCTTCCGCCGCGCGTCAAAGCTCGCGGGCACCGAGTTCTTCGAGCGGGTAGACGACGCCGTCGAGTCGTGGCTGCCAGCCCGTCAGCTCGTCGTGGACGCACTGCGCGCGCGCACATCGTTTGAGGGAGCTGACCCGGCCGGCCGCATCGTGCTTTTTGAGCGCGCCGTCGTGTGGAAGAGCCACATCTTCGAGCTGGAAGAAGAGCTCGGCATCACCGAAAAGCCCCTGTATGTCGTGTACCCCGACGAAGCGAACAAGTGGCGCGTGCAGGCCGTGCCTGTGAATCCCGAGAGCTTCGAGAGCCGCCGCGCTCTGCCCGAAGCATGGCGGGGCATCCGTGACGAGCAGCTCAGCGAGCTCAGTGGGATCCCGCAGTGCGTGTTTGTGCACCCATCCGGCTTTATCGGTGGCAACCACACTCGCGAAGGTGCGCTGCGTATGGCGACGCAGGCCCTGGCCTAGCTACGTCTACTCTCTGTGTGGGCCTCGAGCCATGCCTCCATCTGCGAGGCGTCCCTCCTGTCGCTCGTCGACAGGTGCCGAAAGAGCGCATCCAGACGCCGGATCGCCGTGGCGCGCCGCGCCTCCGTCTCGGCATCGTCGCCGGCCATCGTCGCCTCGCCAAACATCTGCGCGGTAAGCGGCGGCAGGCCATACACCTCGTCCGTGTATCCCGCTCGAACGAGCCATCCACGCAACCGGTCCACGATGGCCTGGCCCCGTACTTGGGTGTAGGTAGACGTAGGCACAGATCCAGCTGTCGTCTCGCGAAAGCGCGCGACGCGTGTCGCTCGCGCCCTCTGTGCATCCCACACGCTCTCCAGCGCCGCTTCCGGCGTGCGTGCATAGACACCTTCTTCGAGCGCCGCATCGTCCGGCGGCGGCTCCACGAGCTCGGCGCGGCGGAACGGCTGGTCCTCACACAGCCCAGCTTGTGCACGCGCCAATTCTACGTGCATAAGATACTGCTCACGCGTCATACGTGCGCCATGGGATGGAGACGGCGGCCGCCACTCGTCGTCCAGTGCCGCCATGGCCGGCATGGCTGGCTGGGCAGTGGCCTGCTCCTCTTTCTCCGCCGCCGCGAGCGCTTCGAAGAACGATGCACTCTCGCGTGTATCCACGTCCTGCGTGGTCTGCCTGCTGTGCTGCCATGCGCGCTCGAGCAGCGCCGGATCCGCGTTCGCTTGTTGAAACGCCTCGTAGGCCAGATCGCCGCTCCGAGGTGCATGCGACCGGTGCGCACGCGAGGTGCCGAGGCGCATCGTCACACTTTCCATCGCCTCGCGCGAAGGCCCGGCCGGGCCCTGTGGCGCCTTGCCCTGCATGTCGAGCCACCCACGGCTGTCGTCCCCCATGATGGTGTGTGGAGATGTCACTATGGCAGGGCCTATGGATCGTCGTCGTCGTCGTCCATACGAAACGTCAGGGGCCCCATTCGGCGCTGGCGCTTCTTTTGGGGGCGCTTCGTGCGAGGCGCCGTCGGCATCGTCGTCGCGACAGGCGCAGGCGCCTCGTCTTCTTCCTCTTCATCGCCAAACACAGCCTGGAACAGATCCTTGGGCGGGCGTGGGGGGATCGGCTCGCCCTCCGGCTCAGGATGCTCGTCGATGGGCGAGGAAGGCGGCGATGGCGAGGCCAGCTCATCGGGTATCTCCGCGCCGTCCTCCTTGGGATGCGGGTATGGCACGCCATGCCGCGTACATAGGAGCTGCGGCGGATCAAAGCGCTCGACATGGCGCGTATGCGGCCCAAACTCGCCCCGCCGCGCATATTGCACCGCATCAGGGACGGCAGGCGCCTCCGCTGGCTTCGAATCCAGTGGCGAGCCGGTCGTGAAGCGGTGGGCCATGTCGCCATGCACCGGCCGGTGCCGACAAGCACTCTGGAAGAACTCGTCGACTTCGTCTTGCTGCGCAGCCCGTGGCACGTTGGGCGGCACGTACGCGGGTCCGTCCATGAACGAGCACACGTACGTGCGGTACCGCTCGTCCTTGGCGCGGTCAGCGCCCGTGGGCCGAAACGCGGCCAAGGCCCGCTGCGCCGTAGCGCGGTCCAGCGCGTGTACGACAAGACGCGTGCCGCCCGGTAAGTACGAGGACAGAGCCGGCGGTGGGCCCGGATGCTGTGCCTCGCCCAGCATGGCACGCCGATCCTCTGCACCCAGTGGACCTGCCGGGTCCTTTGGCTCGTCCGCCGTCCATACACGCCGCGGATCGGGCGTCCAGTCAGGCGGCACATCCACCTGCGGCCACGCCATGGCCGACGCAGGCCCCGACAGGGGCGACGCCAGGGCAAAGCCCGGTGGCAAGGGGCGCCCGTCCGACCAAGTCGCACGCCCCTCGTGCGGAGGGGCGGACATCGGCGCGGTAGCTGGGGGTGGCACGTCGCCCAGCACCGTGGGCGGTGCCTCGCCATAGACATGGTCTTCCTCGTCCGAGTCAAGACCCGCAGCGCCGATCACCGGCGCATGGTACCGATCAAGGGCCTCCTGCAGCGCATTCGCCCGCGGAGGAGCAGGCGGCCGGAGTGGCTGGGTATCCGGTGGCGGAAACTTGTGCCGCCGCGCCTCGTCATCGTCGTCCAGTGTGCCACGTGGCGCTAGGTGCATCCGTGCCAACAGGCGGTCGAGGTACTGGCGCTGGTCGTACGTCACGAGCGGCCCGATCCCCTGGCCCGGCTTCCAGCCCATGCGCTGCAGGAGCGACTGTCCCATGCGCGAGACAGACGCCTCAGGCACGGCCATGCGCATGAACGGGTCAGCAGGCTCCTCGTGAGTGCTCGCGTACGCGTCGCGCGTCTGTATCCCGTACTCGGCCAGGTCTTCGGCATCCATAAAGTCTTCAGGACGCGATGCCGTGGCACTCGCACGCGACGTTCGTGAAGATCGGAATGACGACGGCGTCCATCCTTCCTTGCTCCCGACCGTATTAAAGTAGCCTGCGGACCATCCGCCTGTGAAGGCCCCATGGAACCGACGCCGGCCTTTCTCATCATACACTTCTTGCTCCCATAGTGGCTTGTACTCGTTCCTGTCCTTTTTCGTGAGCGACGGTAGCGGCGTGCCGTAAAGGCAAAAACTCTCCGTCAGGTTGACGCCACGCGGCACGCCATCCCGCTCGAGACGGTGCCGTAACGTGGCCATGCCCAGGTGGCGAGGACCAAAATGGGCCGATTCCTCCACACCCCTGCTGTTTGCCGTCCGAGACATGGTGCTCTATTTGATTGGGTTGGGCCTCGCCGACGAGCAAGACATCACGCTCAAGGGTCTCGAGGCCGTGCGGTCTTGCAGCAAGGTATACCTCGAGAGCTACACAAGCATCCTGCACGTCGACGATGCAGTAGCGCGGATGGAAGCCCTGTACGGCCGCCCCATCACGCTCGCTCACCGCGAGACGGTCGAGCTGGAGGCGGACGACATCCTCACGGCCGCATCGACCGGCCACGTCGCCTTTCTTGTCGTTGGCGATCCCCTGTCCGCTACGACGCACTCGGACCTTATTATCCGTGCTCGCACATTCCGGACGCCTGTGCCTGTGCGCATCATCCACAATGCCAGTATCACTACGGCGCTCGGCTCCAGCGGCCTCGCAGGCTACAATTTCGGGCAGACGGTAAGTATTCCGTTCTGGACCGAGGACTGGAAGCCGGACAGCTGGCTCTTCCGCATCGGCGAGAACAGCCACATTGGGCTGCACACTCTGTGTCTTAGTGACATCAAAGTGCGCGAGCAGAGCATCGAGGACATGAGTCGTGGCGTGCTCCGATACCAGCCGCCGCGGTACATGCTGATCCCCCAACTCATTTCGCAGCTCCTCGCTGCAGCGCAGACGCACCGCGTTGACTACCTCGATCCAGACAAGACACTGGCGATCGCTCTGTGCCGCATGGGCGCCGACGACGCGCCTCATCGTCGGGGCGAAAAAATCGTCGCCGGCACACTCGCCGAGCTTTTGCAGTGCACGGAGCCCGATGCGGCGCAGCAGGCGCAGTATGAAAAAGACGACGCGCAATACGAGGAAGAGAACCCGATGGCGAGTGAAAAAGACATGGAGGCACGCCGCGAGGCGCGCTTCGTGCAGCGCGCCCTCGACTATTGGGGCGAGCCGTTGCACTCGCTCATCCTCGTCGGACGGCGACTGCATCCCATGGAGGTAGAGTACGGCCGCGCGCTTGCCTTGCCCGGCAGCCGGTGGGCCGACGTGGCACAGCAAGTGTACGGAGCTCACTAAGGCGGCAAAAACTCGCCACGCCGCCATCGAGTCCACCGCGGTGTGCCGAGCCACAGTGTCTCGCTGCCCGCTGCCGCACTTACGACATCGTGCAGCATGTCTATCGGGCACTGTCGTAGGGTATCTTGCTCGCGCTGCTGCTCCGCGGCGCGGCGCATCGTTTTGAGCGTGCCTCGTAGGAGAATGTACTTTTGCCGCACAGCCTGGGCCTGCTTGTGCTCAGCGCCGACGGACTGTGAGAGGCGCTCCCACTCTTGGCCGAGCTTTGTCAGACGCTCTTGCAGCTCGTTCGTCGTGGCTGAAGCATCACGCATGTGCTTCTCGGGTCGCTGACCGTCCCAGTACAGCGGGCGGTGATGCAGCGGGCCACGCACAGGCTTGGGCGGGACACGCAGCACATGTGGGTAGACGGGGGTGAAATTCGGCACATCTGCTTCAGCATCCTGCAGGACCGAGGGCGCCTTGGGCATGGTATCTGTGCTCGATCCACCACCGCGTCGAGGCTGCATGAGGGTATGCGGCGACACATGGTGATATGCCAGAGAAACAAGGTGATACAGCGTGCGCCTGGCGAGCGTTGCGGCTCGTGACGTACTCGATGGGCGCCACATGCCAGAACCTCGGGCCTCCGGACCATGCACGGGTCGCCGACTCAACGAAGCAAGGACGAGGAGCGCCATCGTGCGCTCCGCGTGCGACTGCCATGCCGATGCAGGCACATGCATCGCCTGCTCAGCATCTGCGCGCAGCAATTGCCTCACACTACGAGCTGCCGTGCGCGAATGCCGCACAGCCGGTAGCGCTGCCCGGAGCAGGTGGCGATACGCCCCCCGAAGCACCTGCATACAGGACGTGGAGAGGCGTGGCACCGCTGACGCGGCCCTATCACGTGCATGCTATGTCGAGGTCAGGAGCACGTCGCGAACACGCTGCTGATTCGCACGCAGCTTGATGTTTTCCATCTCGAGCTCGCGGATGTGCGTGTCGCGCTCAGCGACCTGCGCCAGGAGGTCCTGCACCTGGCTGCGAAGGGAGGCGACGTCGCTGGCCTCGATGCCCGACTGAGACGACTCTGTGGTCGGAGCATCCTTGGCCGCCTGAGGGGTGACGGTGAGAGGATCTTGGGCTTCGTGGGCCGACGGTGCAGGCACGGGCGTCGGGGCCGCCGGCGCCTCCAGAGCGGCCGGCTCCGCGACCTCTGTAGGGGCCTCGTTGGGCGCGGCGCGAGGGGCATCCGAGGGGCTCTCTTTCGGATCTTCCTGGGAAGTCTCCGGTGCGGTTTTCTTCGGAGCCTCCTTGGGAGCCTCATCGGGCGCCTCGTGGGAGGCACTCGTGGAGGTGTCTTTCGGGGCCTCCTGCGGCGTGTCCTTCGGGGCCTCCTTCGGCGTGTCTTTCGGGGCCTCCTTCGGAGCTTCACACGTGTCCGGGAGCGTGGCATGCGTCGACAGTGGGGCCGCCGGCTCTCCCCGGATGATGGTACGCGTCTCAAAGTGGTACAGGTGAGGCGTCTGCGTCTTTTGGTCCACGAAGAACTCGTCCGCGGTCAGACTCGGCTCTGCCGAGCGTGCGGGAGGAAAGATGTCCGCTTGGAAGGCCTCCGACTTTCGAGGCACGTAGAATGACACGGGGTGGATCGTGGGTGGCGACACCTTGTATGCACGCGCAATCTCGTTCTCGTCGACGTTGAGGGCACGGCGGGGGAGGAAGGCCATGCCGCTCTGTGGCTCGATCGACTTGTACTCGGCGAGGTAGTGCAGCTCGTCGGACTCTAGTTCATAGTACCGGATATTGCCATCGCCCTTGCCTGCGAGGAACACAATGTTATTGTCACTCCAGAACGGCATGATGATACCGTTGCTGCTGTCCAGCGACACGGTTTTGATCGGCTTGGTCAGCTGCGACACATCCCACAGGAACATCTGGCGCTCGGACATTTTGCTGAAGCCCGTCGTAATGATCCGCGGCTTGTCGCCACACCAGATCGCGCGCGCGCCTTTGATGCCGCCATGCCCGTCGGTCACCTGCACCGCGTCCGGCGCACGCACATCGAACATGCGCAGCTTGCGATCACGGCACGTCGCTACGATCGTGCTGCCCGTCTGGTCGAAAGCCATCGACTGGATGGCGTCGCCGAAGCCGTGGAGCTCGACTCGCGGCGCCTGCTTCTCGATGTCGAACAGTTTTATGGCATGATCGCCCGTCGCGGCTGCCACGACATGGGCGGCGGTCGGATGGAATTCGACGTGGCCGACGCGGCGCTTGCCGCCGAGGAACGTGGCCCGGGGCTTGATGTCGTCCATCGAGCCGGACACCTTGGCCGCCTCGAGACAGCCGCGGATGTCGTCCGGCGTCACTTTCCACACACTCACATGCGCGTCGTCGCCGCCACTGACCACGACCTGGTCATCAAAGGGACTAAACGCCGTGTCCAGCACTGCTGACGTGTGACCGCGGCACAGTGGGTACACATCAGGGAGCTTGCCGGGGTGTGCGAGTGGGATCAAAGCAAAGGCACCGCCACCCGAGACGTTCCAGTTCAGCGAGAGGTACTCGCCGCTCGCCGATAAGAGATTCGTGTCCCAAGCCTACTCGTCAGTACCGCACACGTACGTTGTTGGACACTTTGACGTTATCGTACGACACTTCCTTCTTGGCAGGATTCCCATAGACGTGCCTGTACTTGGACGAACGCACGAAGCGACCGCTCATGTTGACCGTCGCGGATCTCGCCGCCGCCGCCGCCGCCGCACGGCCGCGGCCCCACAAGGGCATAAATCCCCTTTCCTATCTTTACTCAGCCAGGGATCACCGATCTAGTTGAATATATACGATGCCATCTACAGGTGGGCAGGGATGAGGGGTCGTGAGCGATGCGGGGAGGGAGCCTGTGAGTTGAGCACGGGCGTATGATACAGGGGCTTAGTGCGCGGCGGCCGGGCTCTTTTGGGCCTGCACGCTCGCGTCTGAGAGCGAGTCGACTTGGCGCTTGGTCGAGACAGCGAGAATCTGGGTGTGAGAGGCGGCATGCGTACATGGTAGGCAATGATCAGGACCAAGGCACTGCTTCCGAGCGCGTTCGAGAGGTATGAGAGCGTGGTGTCGGTGACCATGATGATGTAGGAGAAAGGCAAGAGGCGCGCGAAAAGGCCCAAAAAAAAAAAAAAATGCAGGCGGAGGTGGCAAAAAAAATTGATCACGCAAGCATAGGTCTGGGGCCAGCACGTCAGTGGTTCATGGCGCTATGATACAATCTATGCACGCATGGCGTAGCAGTCTATGACCGCCTGGACTTGTTCGTTTTGGACTTTTTCGCAGCGTGCTGGGCGCGATGTTGTGCGCGGCGCTTCTCGGCCTGTGCATGGTTCCGGGCACGCTGCCGCTGCCGCTCCTGCATCCGCTCAGCCTTGGACGTGTACGTAGTGGGCCTCTCGCGCTCCGTGCGGGCGGCGACCGTAGGAAAGACGTGATCGGACATGGCTGCGTGAGCGACATCCGGCTCGAGAATGCCCGTGAGGGAGCCGGAGGGCGCCGCGACCGTGGTGGGAGCCGGCGTGGTGCGCGGCGTCTGGGGCTTTGGTGGGCGAGCGGCGCGAGGTGTTGGGAGCGGCGCGTCCTCGTCGAGGTCGAGCGTCTGCACTGTGACGTGCGCGCGGTGCTCGTCTGACTCAAAGTCGCGCTCCCTATCCAGTCTGTCGTCATCGTCGTCCTGCTGCGCACTGTCGTCTGCCAAGCCGTAGGCCAGCCGTTCCGCGCGCACATTCTCGGCCGCCTGCCGCTTGCGTGCCTCTGCGGCGGCGAGACGCGCCTGCCGGATCTCGTCGCGGATGAGGTGCTGGACGTGGGCATGCGCTGCCTGTCGACGCTGCGTTTTGCGCCGACTGAAGCCAGTGAGGTACTCGCGGCGTGCATCCTCGTCGAACACGACTGTCTGCTTCTTGCTGCTGGGCCGCGCGTACGTGGGTGCGGCGCGCTTCTTGGCCGGTCGCGTGGCGCGTGGCTGTGCTGATTCGGTCAGCGACTCGAGTCCCATGCGTGGTGGAAGGGCGCAACCTTGGAATTTTTCCATGGTGGCCAAGCCGCGGGCGCAGGTGCCGACGACGTCGCTGGGCCGCGTCGGCCAGGCGCAGGTGCGCGACCGGAGTGGGCGGATCACCGAGTACGCTGTACGTGAGTGCGACTAACGCAGTCCTCGGACGACCAGTGCCCGATCTGCAAGACGGACCGGTACCTCTCGCCGCGTCTGCGTCTGCTTGTCAGTCCGTGCTACCACAAGATGTGTGAGTCGTGCATTGACCGTCTCTTTTCGCTGGGGCCTGCGGCGTGCCCGGCCTGTGGCCAGATTGTGCGCAAGCAGCAGTTCAGTGCGCAGATCTTTGAGGACCTCCAGGTCGAGGAGGAGGTGCATGTCCGGCAGCGCGTCGCGCGGCTCTTTCACCGCCGGCCCGAGGACTTTCCGACGCTGCGTGCCTACAACGACTATCTCGAGGAGTTTGAGGACATTAGTACGTGCGCGCGACTGACGCAGCCTTCCATCTCGTGCACAAGATCGATGTCGAGCATACCCAGGCGCGGCTCGCGCACTACGAGGCGCTGAACAAGGCGCACATTGCGCAGCACCAGCAGCAGCGCGAGCAGGAATCGGCGCAGCAGGACGAGGCCGATGCGGTCGCGCGGCACGAGCGCATGCGCCGCGCGCAGCAGGTGCGGGAGGAGCAGGAGCGCGAGCAGCACGAGCAGGATGCCGACGAAAAGGCGCTCGTCGCTGCGCTCGAGGAGGGCCGCGACATTGACGACGTGATGCACGAGCGCGAGGCGCGTCGCGAGGCGCGCGTCGCCGCCGCCCAGCAGCGCGAGCGCGCCGCCGCCCGGCAGCAGCACGACGCCGCCACCGCGCCGACGGCGCCGCGTGTCCTCAGCGCCGAGGCGCAGTCGTATGCGCACGCGGTCGGCCAGTCCGACTATGTCGGCGCGTTTGCGACGCTGCACGACGGCGCGCACCTGTTTGACGCCCGCGGCGCGCCGCCGTCCGTCGGCGGCCTCGGCGGCCGCGGCTACGTCGATCCGTGGTGGCGGACGGACGCGGCGCAGGGCGCCCAGTTCCGTGCGGGCGGCTACGACTGGCAGCACGAGGTGTGGCAGCGCGGCCTTGCTTCGCTCTGTGACGGCGTATCGCTGCGCCCTATGTAGTCCACATGTCCGCCTTGCACGCCATCGCCAGGAGCATGACGGCCGGCAGGTGAAAGAGGCTCATCCAGAAGCACTGTCGCGCGCTGCGCTCGCTCGGCACGCGCCAGAAGCGCAGTGCGTAGTACGCAAACGCGGCGTTCGGCACGAGGCTCAGCGCCGCGTACGTCACGGGCAGCACGGTGCCGGTCAGCGGCAGCGCCACGCCACACAGCGGGACGAGCGCGAGCGCGTACCGCGCCGCGACGCGCCGGTTCAGCGCGGGATTCGTCACGGACATCATGCGGTACCCGCCGCGCGCGTATTCGTTGCCCATCGCGTGCGCGAGCGCATTAAAGTGCGGGAACTGCCACGCAAAGAGGATGCCGGCGAGGATCCAGCCTGCCGCATCGGTCGGCTGCATCAACGTCCCCGTGCACGACGCCCAGCCCATCAGCGGCGGCAGCGCACCGACCACGGCGCCGACCCACGTATTCGCGATGCTGTGCCGCTTCATCGGCGTGTACACGAACGCATACAGCGCGACGTTGAGCGCCCCCAGCGCCGCCGTGAGCGGATTCGTCAGCGCGCCCAGCACTGCGACGCCCCCCGCCGCCGAGCACGCCGCCACGCCCATGGCATGCGCCGGTGCAATCGCCCGGCGCGGCAGCGGCCGCGCCCGCGTCCGCGCCATCTGCGCATCGTACGGCGCCTCGACCATCTGGTTCAGGGTATTCGCAGCCGTAGAACACAGCGTAATGCCGCCCGCCAGCGCCAGCAGACGCACGACGGACGGCAGCGCCGTCGGGGCCGCATACGCCGCCGGGCACAGCGAGTAGCCCATCATGCCCGACAGCACGACCAGGAACGTGAGCCGCGACTTGGACAGCTGGCGGTACACACGCAGCCACTGCACCGGCGTCTTCCGCCGCTGCTCGACGTAGCCCGCCGGCACCCGCCCCGCCCGCGGCGCCTCGTCCGGCACCGCCAGCGCGGTCCGCGGATCCGACGTGCTCGGTCGGTACGCCTCCGCCACCACGCGCGCCAGCCCATTCGGATCCACTCGATTGCAGCTAAAAAACGGCATCGGCGCCGCGCGCCTCGTGTGCACGCCTCGCAGCACGCACCCGAGCCACAGCCGCTGCTGGTGCATCAAAGGCAAGCCGCTCCCTCCTACGGCACGTGATGCAAATACGCGGCCTCCGCCGGCGTCGCCCACGCCCGGCGCCGCCGCGGCCCTTTGCCACCGTACAGCGCCCACGGCGAGACGGCGACGCGCACGGCGCACGGCGCCGCTGCGCCAAGGCCCTCGGCGGCCGCGTCGATCGCGCTCCGCGCGCGTGCCGACGGCGCCGGCATGTCCCGCGCGCGCAGCGTCAGGACCGGCGCGCTCGCGAGCACCGCCGCCCACATGCGCCGGCGGCCGCGCTCGCGAAACGGGACGCAGCGGCGCAGCACCTGCGGCGGCTGCGCGTGCACAGCCGCGGCGTGCGCGGCCGCGACGTACGGCGCCCGCACGCGCCGCGGCGGCGGCGGCGCCCGCCGCGCGAGCGTCTCTAGCTGTGTATAGAGCTGGGCATAGTAGTCGTTCCACGCGCGCACATCCTCCGTCGCGTCGTCCGCCTCCAGGCGCACGCACAGCGGCGCACGAAGCCGCTGGAGCTGCGCAGCCAGCCACTGCCGATGCGCCCGGACCACGCGTCGGCGCCCGACGCGGCGACCGGGGACCCGCTCCACGGTGTCGATCGCTACGTGCAGCTTGGGCGGGCACGCCAGCGACGCCGCACGCGGCGGCGAGCCGCGATGCGCATGCTGCGATAAAAGCAGCGCGCGCAGCGCCGGCGACACCGACGGCAGACGCAGCTCGGGGGGGTATCGCAGCTCCGCTCCGTCCGGCGTGGCACGCACCGCGCTGAGCGCCCCGAGAAGGACGTGCCGAAACGGGCCGCGCCGGCCGTACGCCTCGTCGATCGCTCGCCGCACAGCCGGCGGAAAGCCCGCGTTCGCCTGCATGAGCTGCCGGATGCGCTTGTGCGCGCGCCGCTCCCACACCGCGCGGCGGCGGCTGGACGTCGGCCAGCGGTCCATGTGCCGCCGCGCCAGCCTCGCATGCGCCTCGTACAGCTGCGGACACCGCCACACCTCCGCCAGCGCCCGCGCCTGCTGCCGCCAGGCCCGGTAGATGGACGCGATCATCAAGGTCGATGGGCATATTTCCTATACACGTTCGCCCGTCCGCCACGCCGTCAGGACGGCGTCGTCCCACGACAGGAACGTGCCGTCCGCACCGACTGCCGTGCCGTCGGCCAGCACTGGCGCCGTGCGCGTACCCCGCATCGCCAGGGCCGCCAGCACCTCGGCGGGCTTCTCGGGCGGGACGAGCTTGCCGTCGCGGTGCAGCGCCGCAATGGCTTCACGCTGCGCCGCCGGCATCTGGTCATTCGCACGGATCTGCACTTGCATGTCCGTGTCGACGATACCAGGGTGGATCGCGAAGCACGCGATATCGCGCTCCTCATTCGCCAGCGTGCGTGCATACGCATTCACCGCAGCCTTGGACGCATTGTACGCGGCCCACGACGCTATGTTGCTCGTGGCAGCCGCGCTGCTCACCATCACGACCGATCCGTGCGCCGCGCGCAGCGCAGGCAGCGCCGCACGCACCGTCTGCGTGACCGACACGACGTTCACGTTGAGCACATGCGAGAAGCGCTCCGGCGTCACGTCCGCACACAGCTGGTGGTCCACCACGCCGGCATTCAGCACGAGCGCATCCAGCCTGCCCCAGCGGCGCAGCGCCTCGTCACACGCCGCCCGATGGTCGGCGTCCCTCGTGACGTCACCCTGCACGATCGCCACGTCATCAGGCTGTGCCTGCGCTAGGGCCTCCAGCTCCGGCGTGCGCGAACGCGATAAGGCCACGACACGACACGCACGAAGCAAGTGGCGCACCGTCCACAGCCCAATGCCACGACTCGCTCCCGTCACCAGCACCACTTGCCGGTCCATGGTCGTTCGATGCGTCTCCACTACGGGCCTATCGACGCACCCCGCCCCGGGGCCGCGGCTTTCGCCACCGACCACGTGTCGTCGTCGGACGCGTCGCTCCGCGCCGGCTGCGGAGCCGAAATTTCCATCGGCTTCGGCGCCTCGGACACGGGCGTGCGCCACAGCCGGCGCCATGCGCTCGTCGTCACGGCCGCCTCAGGATCGTCGTCTTGCACGTGTGGCGCGGCCTCCTCGCGGTACAGGCGGCATCGCTCGAGCCATGTCATGCCCAGAAACAGGATCGCCGCGACGGTCATGCAACTGAAGCCCGTGCCTGGATCCGCGCGCAGGCCCAGGGGCGGCGCGCCGTCCATGAGCACGCTGATCGCCGGCCCCTCGAGGACGCGCCCGTCGTTGTCCGTGTTGAACGTGTCGAGGGCGCGTGCGATGCGCACGCGCAGTGAGATCATACACGCGAGCAAGAGCCACGCGCCGACGTCCTGGACATACAGCGCCCACCAAAGCAGGCGCAGCGTCGCTAAGCGCAGCTTGGGCGTCTGGGGGCGCACCCACAGGTACAGGCGGCGGAACACGATCGGCGTCGTCGCCAGCACGAGGAGCCACGAGAACAAGACAAGAGACGGATACGTCGTCCATGACGTCGGCAGACTGGACGCGCGCCAGTGGACGCCCGGCTCCGTCTCGAGCCACGTCGTATTGTGCCGTGGATGCATGCTCGACGGCGTGCAGAACATGTCTCGCTGCGCGTTGGTGAAGCACGAGCCGAGCAGGCCCATGCGGTAGCGCACGTTGGTCTCCGACGCCCTGGACAGCTCGGCGGCTACGACCGTCTTGGGCGGCACGGCTGAGGCGTTCGGCGGCGCGGGATAGTCGAGCACATTCGGGCCTATGTACACCAGCGACATGTCCGAGTCATGGAACGGCACCGGGCTCACGAACGCCATGATGACGAGCATGAGCCCCAGCGCCTGCGCGATCGACGGCAGGATGTGCTTGAGAAACATGCCGCCCAGCGCCTGCTGCGCGCGCCGCTCTTTTTGTAGGCGGCGCGGCCATGGAACAAAGAACGCCGAACAAAGACGCACGGACCTCGCGGACGTGGGACGACCTCCACTTGTCGTCCCGCCTTCATCATGGTCCTGTCCCGTGTGCCTTGGTGGCGCCTGTCCGTGCTGCGCGTGCCGCGCACGCCCAAGGTGGTGCGACCGCTGTCGACGTCAGCGCGTGTGGGCTTCTCGCTCATGAGCCTGTTTTCTATGAAGAGCGTGACAGATGTGCTGGGCACGAGCGAGAGTGCGTCGGTGCTGCGCGAGGCGTCGCCTGCCGCCCCGACCAAGCAGCCGTACACGCTCGTGTTTGTCCACTCGAGTGCGTGGGGCGTGTCCCGCCAGGCGTGGCAGTCGTGGATTATGTACTTCCGCGAGGCGGGCTACGACTGCCTCGACGTCCAGGTCGAGCTGCCGGCGAAGCCGGCCGACGGCGCGTCCCAGGACGATGCGCTGGCCGAGCAGATCTCGTCGCAGGTGCGACAGAGTGCGCTGCAGCGCGAGCCGGTGCTCTTTGTGCGCGATCGCGCGGACGAGACCGTGCCATCGTACCTGGGCCACGGCGGTCTCTTTACGAACACACGCGGTCCCATGGCAGGCCTCGTCCTGCTGCACCCACGATCGCCCGAGATCCTGCAGAAGGCGGACTGGCCCTCTGGCACGCCCGTGCTGGTGATCCCCGCCAGCGACGCTGAATCATGGGAGGGCGCGGTGCCGTCGCGCCATGTCAAGGTGCTCGGCGACCGGTGGTCGGAGAAAGAGGGCCTGCTGAAGGAGGTCGAGAGCTGGATGCGGTACGTCGGTCTGTAGCTAGGGCCGCACGGGGTGCCTTTGTGTGTTCCAGCGGTACACGACGCCCTGGTCCGAGACACGCACCACATGATTCGCGGCGAGCAGCGCGATGAGGGCCTTGTTGATTTTGCCGGCGGGCCATGCCGGCGTCTTGGCGGCAATGTCAGCGACACGCACGCCCTTGTCGTTCGACTCGAGGAGTGCATAGATGATGTGATGTAGCAAAGCGCGCAGCTTTGGATCGCCGTGGCGGTACTCGAGGGGCATGGTGTCGACGATGTGGTCGGCGAAGGCCGCGCGCTTTTTCTGGACGGCGGGGGGGATGCGACGCGCTGTGGCAGGACCTGCGGCAGCGGGGCGCTGAGCGGGCCGTGACGCGGGCGGCGGCGGCGGCGGCGGCGCCGGCCGCGGTGGGGTCGGGGCGTCGGTCATGTAGGTCTGATCGGCGTCGATGGGCGGCGGCGCGGACCGCGAGAGCGCGCGCAGCGACGCCTCTGTAGGCGCCTCGGGCCACTCGACACAGAACGCATTCATCTTGATGCCGTACAGAAACGCGGCAAAGTTTTCGTTGAACGTCGAGAGCGCGTGCTGAATGTCGGCGATCTGCGCCAAGTTGTCCTGCAGCGCCGTCGTTTCTTCGGCGAGCATCGGCAGCGCCTCGTCCTGCAAGAACGTGAGCGGCGTATCCGCCGGCCGCGGCCGCAGCGAGCCGCTCGCGCCGCGGATCGGCGTCATCGTCCGCCGGGGCGTCGACATGGGTGGGGGGCAAGGGCGGTCTGCTTAGTCATCGCCACGACGTCGGCGCGCGCGGCGCGTGGTGGGGTTTGGCCATGTCCTCGTATCTGTACTTTCGCGGTGCGTGTGGCGGCGGCGGCTAACGACCAGTGACGGGCCTCGTGCAGGGTGTGATGTTCCGCAAGAGCACGCTGCAGCAGGCGCATGATCTGAACCTGCGTGGATGGGTGCGCAATGAGCCGGACGGCTCGGTGTGTGGCGAGGCGGCCGGGCCGACCGAGCATGTGCAGCGGCTGCGCGACTACTTGCACCGGGGGCCGCGCGAGGCGCGCGTCGACAATGTGGATGTCATGTTTATCAAGCACCATGACATTTCGACGTCGACGCTCCCGATACCCTTTGAGATTCGATCGTAGATTACGGCGCTACGGACGGATGCGACGCGCGAAAGTCGTGCGACCGGGAGCGCTTCGAGCGCTGCCGCGGCGCGGCGCGGTGGGCGTCGTCTGCCTGGTGTTCGTATACGTGCAGTGCGTCTTCGTAGTCGGCGCCGAGGTCGTTTTCGACGACTTCGGCGCGGTGCGCGGCCCAGTCGCCGTGGCGCCGCGAGGTGGACCAGCCAAAGAGCCATTCGTCCATGACGTTCATGGGGTGCGAGAGCGAGCGGCCGCCGGACGAGTCGAGGGGGCGCCCGTTGTAGAGCATGTGCTCCATTTCTTCGGGCAGCGGCGGCGGCTTGGCGGTGTAGGAGCCGCGGCCGATGTCGGTGTAGTTCCAGCCCTCGGGCTTGAGCTCTTCGATGGTCTGGTGCAGCTGGGCGGTGAGACTGACGCGTTCGCGCTGGATCTGCTCGATGACGCGGCGGCGGCCGGGGAGGAGCGACGCGACGAGCGGCGGCAGGGACTTGTATACGTCGATGCCGACCTCGCTCATCTTGATGGTGCCGTATGTGACGACGGGGAGGCCGACCATGACGTAGAGGGGCATGAGGCGCTTGTGGGCGAGGCTGAGGCTGGAGCGGTAGGCGAGGGCGGTCGCGACGGCCGCGTACGACACGTACAGGACGGGCGTCACGACGAGCGACACGAGCACCTTCCACGTCGCGAGCACGTCGCGGCCGAACAGCTTGACCTGCGACGCCGCGAGCGCCTCCTTGGCCTTGCGCTTGCTGATGATCTTGGCGAGGAGGATGACGGGCATGTTGAGGATCGTGCCGGGCAGCGCACAGCTCGTCCAGCCGACGAGGAGGCCGAGGCGGTAGCACAGCAGCGCGAGGCTGCGCAGGACGGACCGGTTCGCGCGTTCGACCTGGTGGTCGCGGATGCCGACCTGCTTCAGGTGCCTGTTGTACGTGAGCACGGACTGCCGCAGCGCGATGATCTTGGGGTGGTCGCGGAACTGCATGTAGCCCATGACGAGCTTGCGGTTCTGCTCGACCTTGTCGCTCAGGCTGAGGTGCTGGCCGGGCAGCGACATGAGCCGCCGGCTGGCCTGGATGACCATGAGCGTCTCGTAGTCGGGCGCGCGCACGGTGACGCTCTTGAGCCCGTCGAACACGATGTCGAGCATGCTGGCGATGGCCTGGCGCTTCTCGGCGCCGCCGAGCTTGAACAGCTCGACGAGCTCGGGCGGCGCGTGCAGCGGCATGCCGAACTCGATCACGGCGCGCGAGCGGAACTTGTGCGGGTGGAAGTAGCTCAGGCCGACCGGCACGATGTGCACGTTCAGCGACGGGTCGTTCGCCATGGCGCCCAGCGCCATGATGACGACGCCGGCCTTGAGCGGGAGCAGATCCGTGCGGTCGTGGCTGCCGCCCTCGGGAAAGATGCACAGGCAGCCGCCGTCCGACAGCTGCTTGTACACGCTCTCGTACATGTGCGCCTGGTTCACGTACGGCTGCAGCGTGTACGTCACGCCGTCCCGGAGCGCCGCGAGCGCCGCGCCGCTGAACGGCGTCTTGATCCGCAGCTCCGTGTCGCTCACGATCTCCGCGATCTCGCCCATCGCATAGTCCGTCGACTTCGGCAGCACCAGGTTGCCACGCACCTGCGCCTGGCTCGTGAACTGCGTCCCGAAGCCGATCACCCGCGTCGGGTCCGCGGCGTGCACGGACACGGTGCCGAGCCCGCGCTTCGCATCGTCCGCCGCGCGCCGCACGGGAATCGAGTTCAGCATGCGCGACATGCGCCCGATAAACGGCCGCTTCGTGCTCTTGTGCGCGATCAGAAACGACACGCGCCGCCCCGCATGCCGCACCTCCGACGCGAGCAGCAGCGGATCCAAAAACTGGTTGTGGTGCGGCGCCCCCACAAAGATGATCGGGCCCTCCCGCGGGATCCGCCACGACGACCGCGGCTGGATCTCACGGAAAAACAGCACCACAATCAGCCGCAGCATGTTCAGCGTCACGTCATACAGCACCTCCGTGCCCAGCACCCGCGCCCGCAGCAACATGCGCGACGCCACCCTCACCACCACGCGCGGCATCACATCGTGCAGCGGTATCGGCAGCGACGACAGCATCCGCCGAAAGTCGGCCTCAACGTACGACAGCGCCTCCGCCGGCGTCCGGTCCTTCGTCATGGCTCCACGGCAACCCACACGGGCCGCCCTGTCCCCCGCTCCACATGCTGTCCGCCACCCAGCACGCGGCGGTGACGTCCGACGCCGCGCGGCCCCTGCAGATCCTCGCGGGCCCCGGGTCCGGCAAGACGCGCGTGCTCACGTCGCGCGTGGCGTGGCTCGTTCGCGACTGCGCGACGCCGATCGCGCCGGAGCGGTGCGTCGTCGTCACGTTCACGAACCGCGCCGCGAACGAAATGCGCGCGCGCCTCGAGGCCATGATCGGCGCGGACCGCACGCGCCGACTCGTGCTCGGCACCTTCCACGCCGTGTGTGTGCGCTTCCTGCGCCGCTGGGGCGCGCGGTGCCTCGGCCTCGATCCGCGCTTCACGATCGCCGACACGGACGACGCGCGGCGCCTCCTCCGAGACGTCGACCGCGACGCCGACGCCGCGCTCTCGGCCATCTCGCGCGCCAAGGCCCACGGCTGGACGCCCGACGAGCTGCGCGCGTCCGGCACGCACGCGCCCGGCTCACCAGGGCACGCAGAGCACCTCGCGCTGTGCCGCACATACGCCGCGTACCAGCAGCAGCTCCGCGCGAGCCACGCGCTCGACTTTGACGACCTGCTCCTGCTCGGCGTGCGCCTCTTCCGCGAGCACCCCGAGCTCACCGCGCACATCGACCACGTCCTCGTCGACGAGTTCCAGGACACGAACGCCGTGCAGTACGAGCTCCTGCGCCGCCTGTCGCCCCACGTCAGCGTCGTCGGCGACCCCGACCAGAGCATCTACAGCTGGCGCCACGCCGACATGCGCCACATCGAGCGCATGCACCTCGACTTCCCCGGCCTGCACCGCGTCCTCCTCGAGGAAAACTACCGCAGCACGCCCCAGATCCTCGACGCCGCCCTCAGCGTCATGCAGCAGGATCCACTCCGCATCCCCAAGGGCCTCTACACCGCGCTCGCCAGCGGCCCGCCCGTCATCGTCCGCGCCTGCCACGACGCCGACGACGAAGCCCTCTTTGTCGCCCGCGACATCCGCCAGCGCGCCCGCACCACGCCATACGCGCACATGAGCGTCCTGCTCCGCACCACCGCCCACAGCCGCCCATTCGAAAGCATCTTCCACCGCCTCAACATCCCCTACCGCCTGTCTCTTATACACATCTGACGCTGCCGACGATACTCCTTGTGTAGAT
>ERZ1030949.98-NODE-98-length-27045-cov-15.580215_pt1 | contig 27045 bp, 16 predicted proteins | sample MGYA00517297_ERZ1030949 | MGnify/ENA primary metagenome ERZ1030949 (study PRJEB33718, sample SAMN03159698) | human skin metagenome | collected 2014-05-20 | study: EMG produced TPA metagenomics assembly of the PRJNA266117 data set (Human skin bacterial metagenome...
AGATGTGTATAAGAGACAGCCCCGCAGCACCCCGATGCCTACGCAGCAGGCGTCCCCCCGACCACGGTGCGGCAGCCATAGACGACCACCACGAGCGGCAGCATGCCTGTGCGTACTTCCTGGGCATGTGTGGGGGTCCTACATAGCCGATCTGTAGGAGGACACACACCTACATGGACACCAGGCGCGTGTCGCCTCCACGTTGTGGCTCGGCGTGGCGAGGTGTCGTGGAGCGGCCATGGCAGCAGCGCCGACCTTTTCCGCCGGTGGCATGCCGTCGTTCTGCGCGCCGGCCAAGATCAAGATATTGCTGGTGCCGGCGGCGCCACTGGAGCAGGCCGAGTTTGAGCGGTGGTCCAGTGTCGTGCGCGCCTTCGAGCACATCCAGCTGACCGATGTGCCACGCACGCGGCCGCCGCCCCGTGCGCCCGTGTACGAGCAGGGCGAGGTGCACCTGTCGTTCGTGACGACGCACGACTCCGCGAGCGCGTACCTCGCGCCATTTCAGCTGCATCACGTCGTGCACGGCGTCCTCGGCCTCGCGACGCATACCACGGCCCTGGAGCGTGTGCCTCGTCTGCTGTCAGAGGCGTATCCACACGCCTTCGCGCATCGCGTATGGGCCTTTGACGTGAGAAAGGCCCCAGAACATGGCGATATGGCTATAGAGCACGATGACGGCGTCGACGATGCATTTGTGCCGCAGAGCGACCTGTGCCGCGCACGCGCGCCGGGCGTCCACGTCGTGCCCGCCGTGCGTCGCGATGCGCAGGATGTGCGGTGGTACGTGCGTCAGCTCCTTGCTGACATGATCGGCTCGCTCCTCGATCAGCTCGATCACTATGTGGCGCATCTCGACGAGCTCGAGACACCCCGCGAGACGCTGCGGGGCGCCGCGCCGCCGCCTCCGCCGCCGCCCTCGGAGATGCGCCTTGTGCCGCGCAAATCCACCGTCGCGACGGCGAGCAAGATCTTTGGGCTGAAAAAGAGCAGCGCTGATAAGCCGGCGCCCTCGCTGCGCGTCGTCAAGGTCAAGGCAGATGCAGCGATGATGAGTGGGTACCTGTGGGATGCGCTCGAGCTGTACGACAGCATTCTGACCCACGCAGGTCGTGAGCGTGCTCTGGCAGGCGGGCACGACGCCGTGTGGTTCGCAGGCGCGCTCGAGGGATGGGCCGTCACGCGTGCCGTACTCTCGCGCATCGGCGGCGAGGCAGCGGCGCAGGCGCCGTGCCTCTTGTACCCCCTCACGCCGGGCAAGGACAAGGACACGCACGATCCTACCCCGGAGCCCCTGGCATGGCGCGACGTCGCTGAGGCATACTCACTGGCGCTCGCCATCTACCGCCAGTGCCTCGCGCCGCCGCACGTCCAGCTCGAGGCGCTGCGGTCCATGACGAACGAGACATCGCGCGACTACACACCGCCCTACGTCTACGCCAACGCGTGCCTCCAATATGCGCGCTTCCTCCTCGCCATCTTCGCTTCCGGCGGATGGAACGCCGATGCCCACGACCAGCTCATGTACGGCGGCGACCCACCAGCGCTCGATACGGGCGTGCCACTCACGTTTAGCGAGCAAGCGCATCTCGCCGCCGTCTCGGGCATTTATCGCCACGAAATCGCCGCGGCAGCGAGCGCGGCTCTCACGCCGTCGCTGCCGCTGCTCGTGCCGACCGATCAGCTGCGCATCCTCGCTCCCCTGCACCGCATATGCACGCTGCTAAGCTACACACGCCTGGCAGCGCACATAGGGCGCGTGCTCGGCACAGTCGTATGCAGCATGCTGGCTCGCACGCTGCGAACGCGCTCGATCACGCCGCACGTCGCCTGGGACAGCGTGCGAGACATGCTGCGGTGGCATACCCACACCACCACCATGCCGCGTGCCGATGCCCTTCCCACGGGCGTCTTCGCTTCGGCGAATCCGGCCCTGGTCCTCGGCATCGCGGCCTGTGATGCCTACGGCATCGACATACTCGCCTCGCCGCTCGTGCATGTGCCTCCAACGCACATCCTCGAGATCGCTCGCCAGCGCATATGTGCGTACGCTTATACCGACATGCTCACCTCCGCCCTGGGCGACGATGGCCGACGATGGCTGCCGCGATTGAGCGACTCGGCCGCTGTCGCATACCGCCCACGAGCGCCGTTTGGTTGGCACGATCTGCAGGTACAGCTCCTCCAAGACTTGGTCGTGCAGTGCGAGGCGCTCGACGAACCTCTGGGCCAAGTGTTCTTCGCGGCTCTCCTCTTGCGGCACACGCGCCCCACGGCGGCGATCCTCGACGGCCTGCGTCACGCACTTCCACGCGCTCAGACATATGCGCCGCATGTCCAGCTGCGCTACTGGGGCCCACCCGACCTGCTGCGCTCCATGCAATGGCATGCTGGCTGCGTGCACGTATCGCTTTGCAACCCATGGCCCATCCCCCTGCCTCTGTACGATGTGCATGCAGTGGGCGCGGGCCTCGACGTGTCGACGCCCGCCGTGCAAGCCGTCGTGCCCCCCCACTGCCTTCACACCCTCCAGCTCCACGTCGTGCCTCAGGCCCCCGGCACCTGGCACCTACACGGCGTACGTGTGCGGCTGTGGGGCGCCGAGGCCCACACCCTACACATCCACGATCGCGACGCGCCTGTTCGCTGCGTCGCAGGCTTGCTGGGCCGCCCAGGTGCTCAGCTCGTTCAGTGGATCATCCAGTCGCGCGTACGAGACTTGAACCAGGCGCTCGAACGACCGCATGCTTCGCTCGCATGCGCCCTGGGAGCGCCGCGTGCGCCATGCCACATTCGCCCACCCACCTCCGTCGTCCTGCTTCTGGACGGCGCCTCAGAGCATGTGCGTGTCGCCCTGCACAACCCCTCGGATGCGCCCATGGACGTGCCATGCTCCCTGGATGATGGTCAGCCGCCACCACACCGTGAGGCATCAGAAATCGAACTGTACGAACACGAGTGGCTCGCGCAGCACGAGCCCGTCGCGACGATCCACCCCACCCACGTGTCCGTTGCACCGCATGCCACCGCGTATGTGGACGTGCACGTACGTGGACGGACGGGCTGCGACTGGGTCCGACTACAAGCGGGCGCCCAGGTAGCGACGCTGCCTCTCTGTGTCGAGCCCAGCGTCACGACGAGCGACTTGAGCGTCGAGCGCATCAGCGATGCCTCAGCGCAACGGCTCTTCGCAGCCCTGCAGGCGCCTGCGCCGCAGCCCGGCCCCTATGTGCTCGTGAGCTTCCACGCCCGGAATGTGTCCACGTCGTCCCTGCGCGTGTGTATCGATGCGGGCGTGCGCATCGAGCGCACACTGCCGTCGGGCGAGTCGGCCCGCATCGCATGGCCCATGGCACCAATGACACTCACTCACGCCGATCTCGTCCGGCCCATTCCTGCACTGTGCGAGCGTCAGTACGTCGTGCCCAAAACCACGCTGTCCGACGCAGCCAAGGCCCAGTTCTGGGTGCGCGAAGCGCTGTGGCAACGCGTGCGGGCGACGTGGACGAACGCGGAGGCACAGGGCGACGTGCATCTACGTGCCCTCTGGCCCTCCAACGCCCATGTGCCGCTCCTCGTGGCGCCGCGCGTCCACGTCGATGTGCACATGGACTCAGCCGCGGCCGCCGACACGGTGGTGCGTCCCACCATTCGCGTGCACGGACTCGAGGGCGCCCAGTCTGTACGCCTACGCATCGAGCCGCGCCTCGGCACAGATGCACCCCGCATGCATGCCATGGCGCCCGAGGGTGCCTGGGACAGGACTTGGTCTCCTCTCGCTTCCACCGAGCTCGAATGGACCACGTCCCTGTGCTTCTTGTCCGAAGGGCTGTGGCTCGTTGGCGCGTATGCTCACGTCATATGGCCGAACGCCACCGAGCCGCATTTATATGCCAGCACAGCCGTGCAGGTGGATGTGACGTAACTCGGTGTCATACCCTCATCTCCATCATCATGGCCGATCGGTGGCGCCACTCGCTCGGCTCGCTGGAACGCCGCACACGCCCCCTTTCATACCGACAGACGCCGCGCATAGAGCCATGCCGCTCCAGTAGTAGTGATACCAGTCTACACAAACGCTCCTCGGACGAGGAGGCTTCGCCCGTGGCCAAACGCGCGCGCTATACACCCAAGCCTCCGATCCCACGCCGCCCTCTGCATGCGCTCCCGCCTGCACCACGCAGTCCATCGTCGCCGTTCTTTGCCATACCCCGCAAGCCAGGCGGCTCTTGGCCCCGGCCCCTACCACCGTCGCCACCGACGATTCTCGTGTCTCCTCCAGACAGCGAAATGGCCGCGATGATGGCGCGCTGCGCTCGGCCCTCGACGGATTCCACCTGGCAGCGCGCGTTTGTGCGTACTCTTCTCACACGCGATCAACTGGCCTTTGACAAGCTCGCTTGGCAACTTGATCTCGTGTTTGCCAAGCTGGCCGCCACCCTCAACTGCGACGTGGCGGGCCTGGCTAAACACGCCGCGCGTCAGACCATCGAACTGCTGACGCGCGCATGGCGTCCTACTACGCCACAAGACTATGCGCTCTCACCGCCTAGTTTCCGGCTCCCACGCATGACCCACGAGTTGATCCCACGTACCCCCGCCACCACCAAAGCCCACGCTCTGTGGAGCCAACAACTCTCGGCAACCATCGGAGCTGACATGGCGGAACGACTCAGCTTGCACATCGCTCACACGGTCTGGTACATGGCCGTTCGCGATGCTCGTCGTCCTTACACACGCCCAGCTGTCATGGCTCAGTACTGTGCACATATTCTCGCGTATCTGCGCCGCTGGTCCGCACATGAAAACCTACACCCCCTTCATCTCTTACCGACGGCCCATTTGCAGACGCTCGAGTCGCAGCACAGTGCGTGCACATCAACCATCTTGCATGACGTGTTCCAACGTGCTTTACACCAAAAACTTACCGACTTTCACAAGCAGCGACATACCAGCCAGCCGTTCCTCCAAGTACCCGGCGTCGAGGCATCATCGTCCCACGGACCCGGCCTCCTCACCGACGTCCAGGGACCCGACATGATTGACGCTGCCCGCTTTGTCGGCGAATTAGCCCGTTTAAGCGTAGTGGCCACGCCAGCTACTGTCGAGCAATGGCTTCAGGCCCTGTTTTTTCACGACATCCCGTGGGTCCAAGTACCCATGCACGAACTCGAGGCCGGATGTGCCTTGCTGCTACTAACAGGGTCACTGTCACAGCTCGACATGTCTGCATGCACACTTCAGGAACATCCTACTCGTGCCTCCATTCATCATCAGTGTCTCTGCAAATTGGAAGAGCTGGCTCGCTCGCGATGGATCCCAGCGTCTTCCAAAAAATGGATTCAGGTACGTGGAGAGTTACTCATTTCGCAGGAGGTCATTGCGTACGGCCGCCATGGCTGGGCATAGCCCTGCTGCTCTAGACCTCCCCAAAGCCCATTTTGGGCACAGTTCTCCTAGTTAGTACAACGGTTAGTATATGTCGCTCTCATGTGTTTCACTGTGTGGCGCCGACAAGACCCGGGTTCGACTCCCGGATTGGGAACTCTTTTTCATTGCATGAATCCTGACTCGCACAGCGTCAAAGCTGCTTGAATTCTAAAGTTCAGCACGTGCCTCCCAGTTAGTACAACGGTTAGTATATGTCGCTTTCATGTGCATGAGCCAGTGAGGCGCCGACAAGACCCGGGTTCGACTCCCGGATTGGGAACACTTTTGCTTCCATCTCTCGTGGTCCGTGCATGATCCCCTATTTTTTTTCACCTGGGATGATGGACCGACTAGCCCGTGTGTTCACGCGCTACCGCTATGCTGGCACCTGGGTCGTTGGTTTTTTCGTGGGTCTTTGTACTGGCTTGGGAGCTCTGGCATTAGCCAGAGCCCATCGAGCGCTTGGGCGAGCCAGCAGCCGACGCAAAGTGGCCCGATCATCGCCGAGCAACGACTTTGTGCCAATTCAACTTCGACAAAGTCATTCGATCGTCTCAGGCGTCGAAGGCATGATCGGAAATACGCCCCTTGTGCGTATCAGGAGTCTATCAGATCTGACAGGCTGCGAGATCCTCGGCAAAGCGGAATTTTTGAACCCTGGAGGCAGCCCTAAGGACCGCGTAGCATTGCAAATCATCACAGAGGCCGAAAAAGATGGGCTGCTTGTACCACACACGGGTTCGTGGATTTTTGAAGGTACCGTAGGCTCCACGGGTATATCACTAGCTATGTTGGCTTGTGCCAAAGGCTACCGCTGCTGCATTATTGTGCCGGATGATGTGGCCGAGGAAAAAGCCACTCTGCTGCGTCGGTTGGGCGCGGTTGTAGAAGCAGTGCGTCCGCGGGGTATTGTAGATCCGCGTCACTTTGTCAATGAAGCACGCGCGCGCGCGCAGTCCTGGAGGCCGAATCAGAATGAGCCGTATGCTCGGGCATTTTTCGCCGACCAATTCGAGACGGATGCCAACTTTTCTGCACACTATGAACACACAGGTCCAGAAATATGGACTCAGACGCAGGGACACGTGGATGCCTTTGTCGCTGGCACCGGGACGGGTGGCACGCTCTCGGGCGTGTCGGCCTATCTCAAAGAGGTGGGTCCGTCAGTCCTCACAGTCGCCGCCGATCCACCAGGCTCGGGTGTGTACAATCGCATTCAGTATGGTGTCATGTACAATGCCACCGAAGCAGAAGGTACGCGACGCCGACATCAAGTTGATACAGTGGTGGAAGGCATTGGGCTCAATCGTCTTACGCGCAACCTGGAGCTGGGTCTGCCGTTCATTGATGCCGCTGAGCGAGTGACGGACGATGAAGCCGTGCGTATGTCGCGGTGGCTTTCGACGCATGATGGCCTGTTCTTAGGTTCATCGTCCGCCGTGCATTGCGTCGCAGCTGTACGCACAGCGCTTCGACTAAAGGCACAGCAGCCTGATACTCGACCTGTCGTCGTTACGATCCTGTACGTATACCATTGCTTACGCAGCGCCGATTCTGGCTCACGACATCTGTCCAAGTTTCAGAACGACGAGGCCATGCAGGCTCGCGGCCTCGACGTGACAGCTGACATTGCTGACATCCTAGCGCCTTTATGATGACATACCCACATATCGTTGGAAGAGCTGATGCTGCAAGTCTCTCTTGCGTTGTCGGAGTTGCTCGTGCCGCTGCAAGCGCCCTTGTAGGTACTTCACTGCCTCGAGTAGGATCGAGACTTCGTTGGATACATTAGGACGAGCATCTTCTTCTGGTACCGGCTCGGGCTCTGTCTTGGTAACGGCCGGCAGCATGCTGGCCAAGGTATCGTAGCCCTTGCGGATATTTGAGCGCCGTTTTTGTTCTGACGCAATGTGGTTGGCCTTTTTCTCTTCGATGCTCAACGGGCCTTGATTCGATGCTTTTCGCTTCTTCGAGTCTGTCCACAGCATGGCCACGTCGTCTGACAGGCTCCAATCACCAGTGGTATAAGCCATGTGCAGCCGCTGCTTTCGTACACGCAGTTTGTCGAGATGCGGCTGGTCCTGGGTGCTGTCCGGCTCAAAGAGGTGGTGTAGCGCCGAAGGCACGAGGTGGGAGATATGGTCGAGGCTGAGAGGTTCCACGTCTGTGTTAGGTGTGGACGGTGAGAGGCATGGCTCGAGAACGGAGGCAACCTCGCCCGGTGCCTGGATCGGTGTTTGCGATGGCGAGGGTCGAGGGGGTGTTTGGGACGTGGGCATCATCTGAGCACGATGGGCGTATTCCATGGGTCGATGCACGTACCGCTGTGCGAGGTAGGGATGCTGCATAGAACGGATGCTAGGTACTTGCCGCTCTCGTTGATACCAGCGAAAGTAGCGCGGATTGCCCATTTCGTCCGGAGCCATACGAACAAACCCGTATGGATCATGCTGGGACGAGGGTCGGAGTGTGTATTTCTGGGCGGAAGGCATGCCAGACAGCGAGGAGGAGCGCCAAAGGGGCGCTTTGTACAGCGCATGACTGCCGCCGCTGCTGGTCGAGGCACCGGGCGTGGAGGACCGCCAACTGGGCGCGTATGGCCGCACCTCACTCGATGGCGTCGAGGAACGCAGCACCGCGCGGTTGCGCATGATGGTATCTTCTCGCGACTGTGACGAAATCAGGTACGGGAGCAGGGACTGGTTCTGGGGTTGCGACACCCCATCATACTGATCCATATAAGGAGTCCGAGACATCGGGATCTTTTCCATGCCTGCCTCGGACAGAGGTGCAGACAGGTGTGGGGACATGTCAGGCAGGGCCAGAGATCGATCACTCCCCTCACCCTGCCGCACCACGTCTTCACGCCCCAGAAACATGGCCACGCGCGTGTGCGGTGCGTAAAAACGCAGCGATGCGCTCAGTACTGAGGTTCACTTTCTTGCTTACTAATACAAAAAGACGACTACATGCTCCGAGGCGCCTTTAACATTTGTTCATCAGGCTATTCTTGGGCCAGGCCTCGTGGGACGAATTCAGGTAGGAGGTGAGGTTGCTGTTGTAGTACAATTCCAGGTTCCTTTGAATATAGTCGGCTGTGGGGTAGTTGTCAGGGTCGCAGGAAATACGCTTTTGCGTGCCATGCTTCTGGTATACGCGGACGTAGTCAAAAGCCATATGTGCGGGGAATTCCAAATCGTCCCACTCGATGGGCTGGAAACCGCTCGAGATGCCCAAATTCATGATAATGGACATAGGCTCTTTGGGGAAGATGCGTCGGCTGATCTCTGTATTCTCATCGCCTGACAATGCCGCATCCTTCAGCGTCCACGTTGGCTTGCCGTCCATGTACCAGGTAATGTGCCCATTGCCGGTGTTCTCAAAGTCAGGATCCCATTCTACACCGAACCGAATCGGCTTCGGCTTCGTGGACGCATCAAAGAAGGGCCAGTGAGGCAGCCTGGTCGTGCACGACATGGCCTCTTGATACGGATTACCTGACCACGAGTTCCTTCTCGTGATGTCCGTGTCATACAGCTTGTATGACCCTTTTTTGCTAAACCAAACATAATTCTCATCATACGGGGCCACCTGGTAGGACTGTGATGCATAAGACTCATCCCCTTGCACCTGGATTTCAAAAATATCCAGCTCGGGGGCGGACCGTGCCGTTTTCCGGTTGGGACCCGGGTGGTCTTGTCCAGAACACGTACACGAGGGGAAGCGCATTCCCGGCAAAGCGGAAAGATTCTTGTGGTGGTAGCTCTTTGCGTCATTGGCTTTGACGCGCGACGCAGCCACGGGCGAGCCATCCGTGTCCTTCTGGAACGGCATGATACCCACATCACACGCCTCGTACGCATAGGGCCACATTCCATCAGTGGAGGCCAAATAGCCAGGCCGGCCTAGGTTGCCCATCAACCAGAAACCGGGCCAGAAGCCCTGCATATCGTGTGTGCCCGGCAGGATCACACTGCCCTCAATGTAGCCGCCCTGGAAGCAAAACTTGTTCCAGGACTGAAGCATGCCTGAACGGAACAAGTTTAAGCGCTCGACATACTCGTCCATCGTGAAAAGCAAATAGCCACCTTTGGTCGTGATGGCCTCGGGCGTGTACCACTCATAGTCGTGCGTAGCGGCGTAGTAAAAGTTGCCGCCTTCCCAGAAGGGATCATCGCCCGGCCAAAACGTGCGTCCATCTTGGTTAAATTCATCACTGAATACGAGATCATATTGCGAGTTGTCCACAGGATTCGTCCATGTGTGAAACTGCTCCTTCGTATCCTCGTCAATTAAGCCTCGAACAGGGATTTTGCTAGACTCTGCATCTGCTAAAAAGCTGGTCAAACCCTTGTTGAACTGACGCTGATGGTCGGCCAGGATGGGATAGCCCACAAACAGCATGAGTACAGACAAGCCAATAATGGTGATAGTGAACACATTGCCAAAGCCACGCAGCGTCGGACGCCAAGAATGGGCGTCGGGGTTTTTATCAGGAATGTGCAGGTAGTCATCAGACTCTGCCTGCATGGGGTGTAGCATCACCATACCTTGGCCGGCATTGGGCCTGGTTGATTCAGCATTCGGCTGCCGACCCACGCGCTTCGTCATGTTATTATACATTCCCGGTGATGAGGGCTCAATGACTTGGGACGAGACACCGTGCTTGACGGATGTCGGTGTGGAAGCATTGGTAGTGCCCGACTCCAGGTCATGCAGATACGGGTCTTGTACCACCCGGCTAGGCATATTAATAAATGCGTTCAGCTCTGTGCTGTCCTCGGCATCCTCCCAGTTTTCAGACCCAAAACTTTTACGCGATGCGTACGTCGTCGGATCAACAGGGTCTTCATCGGTCGCATACGCCTTCCTGTTCCACGTGGGATGGTGCTCCCTTGGTCCCCTGACATTCGATTTTCCAGAGCGTTCACGAGACTGCCTGGGCTCTGTTGCGACGCGGTCATACTGTCTAGCCGACATGACAGCGTCCAACGTTGTTGCGTGCGCAGGCAAAATGGGCGCCGACCGCCTTGTGGCGCTGCACGCGCCGAGTGTGGAGGATTGTTTGGCATTTACAGTCTATATCCAATCATATGACGACTTGGCATCTGGGTCAGGCCGACGCGGCTCCACGTCAAATGAGCTGTCCCACCGCTACAGAGGCACAGTCGGACGGCCGTGGCGGGGCGAGGTCTGCATATACCGCCTCCTCACCGGTATCGTGCAGAGTGTGGTACTGAGCCGGCTCCGCGTGCATGTGTGTACTGGCATGCGGTCGCGCTGACGGTTCGAGCGCGGGCGAGTCGGGCATGAACCTGTGCCTCACCTTTTGCATCATCACGGGTTGGTTCTGTTGCAGGAGCGGAACCAGACTTGCACCGTGCAAAATCAGCTGGTCTAGTACGTGCTGTTGAATTAGGCCGAGGGCCTCTTCAGGAGCCGCATCGGCAAATACCACAGCCGTAGCCATATTGGCGTCCATGGTCAGGAGGCGCATGTAAAAATAGCCACGGTCGCGTACGTCCGGGTTGGCGATGAGGTCCGTCGCTTCGTGCAGGATCTTCTGTACGATGGCTCCACTAGATTTCGGCTTCCGAAGAAACAGCTTGACTGCGGCTGTCAAGAGCGCCAGCTGCACGTCAGACGACTCGTCCAAAAAAGACAGGGCATAGTCATGCAGCGCATCGGTAGAACCATCGACGTAATCGCAAAAGTGCCCCAGGATCCAGATGATAGACACCTTGGCTTGAGACTCGTACAGAGAGGGAATGTGGTCACATAACGTCGTGGCGATGTGGCGGTAGCGGTCTGGGTATTTGCGCAAAATGTCCTTGACCACAATCACCGACTCTTGCAGTGCATAGTCCGCATGGCCCTGCATGATGATCTCTAGCGCCGCCACGCACTTGTCAGCCACAAGGCTCCACTTGAGGGCGAGGCGTCCGATAATGTGAATGGCTTTGCGTGCGATGCTCTCGTTGATGTCCGTCACGCAACTTTGCAATTCATCCAGCACATCGGCTGCATTCGATTGCGTTGCTAGTTGATACATGATATCGAGTTTGACGAGCTTGATGTATTCTGGGTCGCTGTATGTACAAAAAAAGTGAGAAAGTTCCAACCGCAGCACCATGGGCCGACGCTGAATGTAGAGAAGCACGTTCGTGAGAATCGTATACAAGATCTCTGGCGGTGCCTTCATATGCGGTATAAGCACATAGCCAATCCACCGTCCTAGCGCGTTCATCCGCTCCATGTCGCTGATATAATTCATCAGAAACATGGCGACCTTGCTGGCCGTGAGAGCCAATGTCGGACTATGCACCTGCACATGCCGCGACATAGCATCTGCCAGCATATGGGCCTCCTGGCCTGTCTGCGGCGTAAAAAACAAAAGCATCTCCATAATGTACGTCTGCCCCCACTCAGAACACTGATGCATGACTTGCACGAGGTGGTTGGCCTGCTTGAAGTTGACAGAGAGTCGCATCGTGTTGCTTTTCTCTGCCATGTGATACAGCGCCGCGACTGCTGACACCATCACGTCAGTGCTTGTATCAGACATCATGTCAAAGAGCTTTTCGATAAACCCGCTTTTTTCCATGAGAGGTGCATCGTGCATGTACATCCGAGCGACGCACATGGCCGCTGTTTTGCGCACGTATGGTTTCTTGTCGTACAAAGCGCCGCGTACCGGATCGAGGAGGGCGTGCGCCATTTCGTCGGTGAGGAGAGACGACATGGTTCGCAGTGCCGAAGCACGTGTGAGGGCATCTTGACTTTTCGCATCCTGCGTAAATAGATCGATATAGGGAGTCAATACCTCCTTCTTCCTCATACCATAGTTCGATAGGAAAAAGTACACCATCTTTTTCATATGGATATCCTGAATACTCATGCACTCCGCCACACTCGCACACAGCACGCTCATGTCATTGCCCATCGTTGCATTCGCTATAATACGCTTCATCACAGCCATCTTTTTCGAGTAAGACTTCGCATTGACAAGATCTGAGCCAAGCTCCTCTGCACTGCCATACACAAAGCACTTGTCCTGCCGCCCATGGTCCGCCATGCCTCCCACGACGCCGGCGTGCCGGCTGGGTGGAGGCGGCAGCGGCCCTCGAGCTGCGAGCGGAGCGTCTGCTATCACGTGCCATGACCAAAAAATTTGTCGCCTCAGCCTGGGCTCTTGCTTCCTGGACGATGGAGTATCAGCCGCTGAGAGCGCCGCCGACGGCTGCAGCCACGGCCTCATCGTCGCTGCACTCGCACTCCGAGTCGCTATACTGGAGGAATCAGTTCTACTCGCCTGTCTTTCTCAAAGAGTTTGCGCCCGTGACGTGCATCCACTTTGTGCCATCGAGCCATGCCACAGACGATGATCCCAGTGGCTCGAGCTCGCGTGGCCGATTTGCTGTCACGACAGGCACTCGCGTGCAGATCTACAGCATGCGCACAAGTCGAGTAGTAAAGACCATCACTCGTTTTAAGGATGTGGCCCGCAGCGCGCACTTTCGCTCGGATGCTCGTTTGCTCGTGGCCGGCGAGGACACGGGGAATGTGCAAGTCTTTGATACCAACTCGCGTACGATATTGCGTTCTTTCCAAGGACACCAGATGCCCGTGCACGTATCTAAATTTTCGACGGATATCACGCAGGTGCTGACGGCCTCAGATGACCGCACTGTGCGCATGTGGGATATGCCTGAGCAAAAGGAGACGCGCCGCTTTGAGGGCCACACGGACTATGTGCGCGCCGGAGCCATCTCTCAAGACAATCCACATGTCGTCATGTCGGGTGCCTATGATGGCACGGTGCGTCTTTGGGATCTGCGCATGAGCGAACACGACGGCCAAGCCATGTGCATGGAACATGGAGCGCCGGTTGAAGATGTGTTGGTGTACCCGACCGGTGGCAGTGGCGTAGCAGTGAGTGCTGGTGGGCCAATGCTGCGTGTATGGGATATCATGAGTGGGGGTCGTTACATGCGCGCGATATCGAACCACCAAAAGACGATCACAAAACTGGCGCTGTCCGTGGAGTCAGGCGCTGGATTCACATCGGACGAAGGAAGTGGTGGCATGCGACTACTGAGTGGTGGCCTCGATCATCTCGTGAAGGTGTATGATCCAGCGCAGGACTATCGCGTTACACACACGATGCGGTATCCAGCGCCCATCTTGAGTTTGGCCGTGAGTCCCGATGAAAGCCATATTGCCGTGGGCATGTCGGACGGCACACTGTGCATCCGGAAGCGCGAGCTCAAAGCTAGTGAGCTCGAGAGCCGCGAGCGTCGGCGTGCCGCTTTGCGCACAGGTGCCTATGAGCACTTTGCCACGGGCCCCACTCGGGCGAGTGCTGCGACGCGGGCTGACGAACTGTCCGTGGAGTCGACGCGGCGCCAGCGACTGAAGCGCTACGATCAGCTCCTCAAAGCGTTTCGCTACCGGGATGCACTGGATGCGAGTTTGCAGCAGGGCGTGCCCGCTAGTGTGACGTTTGCCCTGATCATGGAGCTGATTCGTCGTTCGCCGAGTGGCCAGGCGGACGGTCTGCGTCGTGCCATATCAGGGCGTGACGACGTGACGCTCGAGCCCATCTTGCGTTTCCTGTTGCGGCATGTGACGAATCCGCAGTACACCCATCTTGTGTGCGACACACTCAATCTGGTGATTGATACGTACGCGTCGGTGTTAGGCCAATCGCCGATCATTGACGACCTGTTCGGGCGCATTTGGGCTAAGCTGGGCGAGGAAATGCGTCTCCAGTCTCAGCTGTTCCAGGTAAATGGTGCGTTGGAGATGCTCCTGGCGCGTTCGGCGCTGGGTGCGGCCATGACATAGACCCACACCCTGTATGCATGTCTACCTAAGCTATCACTTTCGCATCGAGCACTTCCTTGCCCGTGTTTTTGATCTTCTCCAGCACCGTCTCAAAAGGCACCGAAGCTTCGACGTCGACGCTCTGCTGCTCGAGGTTGACCGTGTACGACGTGACGCCTGGTGTAAATGTTGCCGATCCCCCTACGAGATCAGGTACGTACCCTCCAGCTTGCCCAGAACACGTTCGATCGCACGCGAGCAAGCTCCGCACGTCATTTTGACATCAAAATGATACTTGTGTGTCTTACTGTATAAGGCGAACGTAGATACGTACGTCGGTCATGATGCGCACAGTTCCAGCGATACGAAATGCGCGACCACTGAACGCCCTGTCTCGCCGCGGGGATGGCTCGTGTGGCGGGCCTGGCCTGCCACGCGCGTCTGCCGAAACACCATGACGTAAGCCCAAGTCACTCGTACTAACAACTATATGCAAACACGTGACCAAATCGGCAAGTGGACGGCGTCGCCGTGACGCTGACCTTCCTCCCCCAACTGCCCTACCGCTTCCAACATGGAGAACGAACACGTACGTGAACAGCGCGCGTGCGATGAATGTGGTGCTAACACAGAATAGGGTGAGCTTGTCGATCTTTACGTGCCCCGCAAGTGCGCTGCCACGGGCCGCCTTATGGAGGCCAAGGACCACGCCTCGGTCCAGATCGCTGTGGCCGACGTGGACGAGAACGGCAAGATGATTCCTGGCTCGACGACGAACATTCCGATCTCGGGCGCCGTTCGTCACCAGGCTGAGAGTGACGACTCGATTAACCGTATTGCGCAACAGATGGGCTGTACGTATGAGGATACCGTGCCCACGACCCTCGGTCAGACGGGCGTTACCACCACCACTACCGCACATGAACCGCTTCTGACAGTCTGCGCCTGGCTGCGGGATCACTCCCACTTCTACGGCAGGGGCAGGATTCCACATTTCCACGGAGCGAAAAGTAGCAGGCAGCGGATAAGAGCTCGCCGGCTCCTGTGCATGAGCTTGTCGAGTGTCAGACCTCTGCTACATGCGCGACATGCACGGTGTGTGGTAGCGTCGCCTGACTAGGCGTTGGCACGATACCGACTGAGAACGTTTGCTAACCCTGCAGTGATGAAGAACGTCTGGTCGTACCAACAAAAGTAAGGATGCCGTGCTGTCGGCCCTTGTATGTCTCTATGCTCTGTAGCGTGGAATAGCTATATCATGCCGCACGGCGATGAAACCACTTTTGTATGTGCCTTGCACTGGGGGGGAGGCCGAGGCATGGCGTGTTGCCTGGGGCCGTTTTCTTTTAGCGCCTTTTTTTTTTCTGAGGGCTTATTCAGCGCTTGCATCGCTGAGGGCGTGTGGATCGGCGCTGAAACGTCTTCCTCCTTGCTTTTTGTCCCGGCTGCCTACGGTCACGCCAGTTAACGAAGCACCCCCGCCCACCTTTGTTCTCACGCTGTAATATATGTACCTCTAGGCATGATGCAAGAAAACACAGGAACAGATCCATTAGCGGGTCTTCCATCCGTTCATTATCGCCATCCCAGCGCGCGTGGTGCCGCCTCGCCCTTAGTGCACCCGGTGCTTCTCCCTAGTGCCGTGCCTCCTCGGCCAGCGCCCGCCTCCCTTTCGCTGCATCGAACAGGCTCTTGGTCGGTGCATCCTACTGTATCATCTCCTGGCCCCCATCCCTGGGATGCGGACGCTCTGACGTCGCCGCCTGGTCTCGTGCCCCACGGCGCCGCTGGTCGTCGGCGCCCACGTCGCACACTCACAGATAATGCGACCGAGTTTTTGCATGCTGTGGATGACTTGCTGGGCTCACAGGCGTCACGGCATGGCCCATCGCACATGCCACTGCCTCCGCCACCTGTGAATCTCGCAAGCCACGGCATGGAAGGTCCTCTGTCGCCCAAGTCAGCCGCCTTCCCCATGCCGATGGACCACGCTTTTGGCGTGGAAGCAGCGGGCCCGGGACCGCTGCCGCTCGGCTCGACCAAGTTCGGCTTTCCTATGCCGAGCCATGCGATTGGGTCGCCGCCGATTCGCTCCCAGGACGAACGATCGCCCGCATCGGACTGGCCACTCTCGGACGTCGAGGGACCGCCGATGTGGCCGTCCATGTATCCACCGACGCAGACGCCTGCTCCTATCGATCCGCTGGGCTATGGGCCCTCGGCCGCTGTGCTGTCGTCGTCGCCGGACGATGCGACAGCGCCGCTCCACGCCGAAAAGTCGGTAGCCCTCGTCTTGGGCGACGACGAGCCGCGGTCGCACATGCCGCCTGCTCCGCCGACGAGCCACGCGCGGCCGGATGTGCTGGATGCGTCGATGCAGCCGTCGGCGTTTGTCAACCATGACCTGGCCCAACGCGTGCGGTCGATGACTCTGCCCGTCGATCTGTCGGTGGGTCCGATGCGCGAGCGGACGGGCTCTGTGCATCGAGCTCACCGCGCGCCTGACTCGCCGTCATCGCCTATGAGCGGTGGTCGTATCTCTGCGCACGCACGCAAATCTGCCGCTGCTGCCGTGGCCGGCCACGGTGTGCATGGCATGTACGCACGGTACACGCCGCAGTCGCCGTCCATGGCGTCGTCGGCGACGATGTGCGACTCGCCCGACACGCTGGATCCGTCGCCGCGCCCGGGCCCGAAGCGCCGCGAAGAGGGCAAGTGGTTCGGGCGTCCGGGCACGCTGCGGCTGGGCGACACGGTGCCGATTGCGCCGACGGGCGCAGCCGTCTTGGACGATGAGCTTGCGCCGTACGTGCGCGCGCGGTCTCAGGCGACGGTGCACGATGCGCATGGCGACGAGGGCTCTGTGCGCTCGCGCAACTCGTCGCGCACGCGCGCGTATGAGCGGGGCACCGGCGATCTCGGCGGCCGCTTCCACCGGCGCGACGAGGGTGGTGTGCCGCGCGCTGTGTCGGCGCCGCTGCAGGATGATGCGGCGCACTGGGAGCTGCGGGACGTGCGTGGCCAGCTGGCTGAGATCAGCATGGACCAGCACGGCAGCCGGCTGATCCAGGAGAAGCTGGATCACTGCACGCCGCAGGAACGCACGCAGGTGTTTGAGGAGCTGTTCCCCGAGTCGCGTCGGCTCATGGCGGACGTGTTTGGCAACTATGTGATCCAAAAGCTGCTGGAGTACGGCTCGCGCGAGCAGGTGCGCACGCTGGGCGGCCAGCTTGAGGGCCATGTGCTCTCGCTCTCGCTCGGCACGTACGGCTGCCGCGTCGTGCAGAAGGCGTTTGAGCGCGTCGATGAGGAGCAAAAGATCCGCCTCGGCCAGGAGCTGCACCCGCACGTCCTGGACTGTGTGCGGGACCAAAATGCGAACCATGTGATCCAAAAGATTTTGGAGCAGGTGCCGAGCCCACACCTGGACTTTATTGCCTCGGCGTTCCTGGGCCATGTGCAGGTGCTCGCGTCGCACTGCTACTCGTGCCGTGTTCTGCAGCGCATCTTTGCGTACTGCAGCGAGGAACAGCGCCGACCGCTCCTCGACGAGATGCACAAGGACACGCTGCGTCTCATGCAGGACCAGTACGGCAATTATGTCGTCCAGTGGGTCCTGCAGCACGGCGAGGAACGCGACCGCCTGGCGATTGTGGGTGTCGCCAAGTCGCACCTGCTCGCCCTCTCGCGCCACAAGTTTGCGTCGAACGTCGTCGAGCATGTGATCCAGGTCGCGCAGCCCGCCGATCTCGCGGATCTGCTCGAGGAACTGCTCGCCCCGCTCCGTGCCTCGGACGTCGAGGGCCTGCCGCTCCTGCTCGAGGGCACGGCGCCGCTCTGCATTGCGACGGTCATGATGCAGGACCAGTACGCGAACTATGTGCTGCAGCGCTTCCTCCAGACCCTCCACGGCCACGACCGCGAGCGCCTGGTCCAGACCATCCGGCCCGTGCTGTATGCGCTGCGCCAGCGCCAGGCGCTCATGGCGGCCCAGAGCAATGCGGCGTCGACGCCGTACACGGGCAGTATTCGCATCCCCGGTGGCGGCCACATCGGGAACAAGCCCCTGCTCGCCATCGAGCGCCTCATCGAGCAGGGCCCCTAATGTCGATATTTGATTTCGCAACACGGTACATACGGCGGTAGTGACACGATAAAGCACCTGGCACGTCCCTAGCCCCTCGCTCCCTCCACCCATGACAGGGCGCCACGCCGTGCTGGCGCTGCCGGCGGCGGTGCATCCCACGGCCCGGACGTGCGACAATGTGCATGGACGCGTGCAGATAGGCACGGAGGACGATGCGCCGCAGCACGCAAGGAACATGGTCGTGCAGTTCGGCGTGCCGGACGCCCTAGAGCACCCATGCGCGTTTCGAGTGCCCCTGCGTGACTTGCGGGCCGTTCGCGAGCATGTGCCCTCGGCGATGCGCCCCATCGGATTCGTCGAGCTGTACGCCTCGAGCAAGCACACGCTCTTCTTCCACACCTGCCCGTACGACGAACATCGCGCGGCGAGCGACTGGGACGGCCACCGCCTCGTCGATGCCTTGGTCCCGTTTGCCGATATCCTCGCCAGTCAGCAGGTGCCGAGCCTGTACCTCATCAACCCCTCCGCGGAGGACCGCGCAAAGCACCAGACCCCGCGCTTCGCCGACGATGCGATCGAGGCCGTGCTCGCCCGCCGCTCGCCGCTGCCACCCGCCCAGACCCACTCCGACACCTTGGCCGCCTGGGCCAAGTCGACCCACATGTCCGTCCTCACGCAGCTCTCTCACGTCATGCGCGGCGCGCGCGATAGCGGCCATGCCTTCTTGTCGCACCCTATCGTGCGCCGCGCCGCACCCCAACTCTCAGCCTCGCAGGCGGGGCCCTACATGGTGAGTGCCCAGACGGACTCCACGGCACCGACGTCGAGCGACCCCCTCTCGATCGAGTTTGATGCGGCGCGCGTCTACCTCACGAAATGGGCGCGCCAAGTCGCCCAGGAAGGCGAACTGAATCGCATGGCCGAGCAGGCCATGATCCGTGATCCTGACCGCGATGCCGAGTCGCTGCTCGGCACCTCGTACCTTCCGACGCTGCCCCACACCGACAAGCTCGTGCCCCTGACACACGCCGCGTGCACAGAGCTCCTCGAATCTGGTGCAGCAGCTCACGATATCGCGCAGCGCGTCTTCCGACACGGCCTCACACCCGAGGCGCGGCGCCTGCTGTGGCCCTACATGCTCGGCGCCCTTCCTCTGGAGTCCCGTCTCGAGAGCCGCGATGCGCAGGACGCCGAGATGCAGCGCTCCTACGACATGTGGAAGCAGCGCTGGTTCGGCCAGCCAAGGCCCCGTGCCGCCGAGCACGAAGCGTCGCAGCACCGGATCTGGATCGACTGCCTCCGCGCCGATACCAAGCACGACTTTTTCCGTCACGAGCCGCCTCTCGATATCGAGGCGCATGTCGTGGCCAGCGGCTGGCTCCGCGCACGACCCCAGGGCGCCGAGCATGCCCAGGTCAACAAGCACGTGTTCCTTCTCAGTGAGATTCTATGGACCTTTGAGGTGTATGCCGAACATGCGAACGATACCCAACTACCTGCCATCGAGGGCTACGTCCAGGGCATGAGCGACTTGTGCTCCGTATGCTACGTGGCCTGCTGCGGTGATGAGGCACGCACCTTTTGGACGTTTGTGGCGCTCATGCGGATGTGGGGCAGCCACTACGTCGCTGACCAGTCGGGCATGCGGCACGAGCTCCTGCTGCTCCAGCGCCTCGTGGCAGAACTGTGTCCGCGGCTGTACGCCTATCTCCAGCGCATCGACGGACTCAACCTGTTTTTCTGCTTTCGCTGGCTACTCGTGTGCTTCAAACGCGAGTTTGTGCTGGACGACGTGCTGCGCATCTGGGATGCCATGTGGTCGGCCAGATGGAGTGAGGCCGAGCACCGCGGCTGGCCACTGTGTACGCACATGCACCTGTTCGTGGCCCTGGCCATCCTCGAGAGCCACGAGCGCCTCCTACTCCGGTACCTGGCTTCGTTCGACGAAGTGCTCATGTTCATTCATTCGCTGGCACTTCAAATGGATGCCACGAGCGTGCTGCGTCGCGCCGAGGCACTCGTGTACCGCCTGCGGAGCCGCGTCGGCCAGGAGCCGTCTGTCGATGAGGAGCTCCGATCTATGGTCCTATGCTAAACGTACATACTAATATAACACGCCTGCATCCACCACGTAGCGGTCGCCCGTCCGTCCCACAGTAAACTTTTTCGGTAGAAAGCGCGTGCGGTGCCACGAACGAACGAGTCGCATAGCATCCGAGACCTTGGATAGGCATACGAGAAACCATGCTGACGTGCTCTCTGCGTGCAACGGCGGCAGCTTGAGCACAGTGAACGACGACGCAAGAGGCGCAGTCGTAGGACGCACAAGCTGCGACATATGCCAGTCGATGCGAGGGGGTATCTGAAGGCCCAGAGCATAGTTGCGCTGCAGCTTCTTTTCGAGCTTCTCAGCCGTGGTATCAAACGGTAGATGGCGCAGCACGACCGACTGCATAGGATACGATGCGCCAATGTCCAAGGCGGCGAGCCATTCGGAGGGCCAGTGCGCATAGTGCCGCTGAAAGAATGCATGTCGCTGTGCAGCACTCAAACATTCTACTTGCAGCGCCTCCCCGCCTATGCACGGACGCTGCCTCTGTAGGGCGCGGACTTCTGCCTCAGTTGCATACTCCAACATGACCATCTCGCTGGGAACCATCGCGTGCGTACGCACAAAGTCTATGCGTACAGGTGCACCGACAGCACGCCGCACATCACTGGGCAAGGCCGTGTACGGGACGCGCCGTACCAAGGCACACGTATGACTCATGCCCTGCTCCGTGGTAGTGGAGGAGGATCACAAAGTGACAAGACAGGCTTGGCATCCCCTGACCACGGGAGAGGCTAGCGAGGAAGGCCGCGTCACAGACGTTCAAATACAAAGCCAGCGCCCACGACACACTTTCCCCTGTCCTGTGCTTACGCTACAAATCCATTCTATGCAATGCACCACTCTACAGCAGATCTTGGCAGGTGGGGTGGCATGTCAATCGGACTACAGGGTCGAACTCGTCAGATGTGGAGTCGGATGTGGCGTCCAATGACACCACTCGAAACATCACGCGAGCCGAAATAATGCGATGTGAAAAGAAGCCCAGCACAGATTTGTAATCCTATAAATACACCTTTTCCCTGGCTCGGAGACACCTTTCTGTCGACCCACCTCTTTCTGTCATGCTCACCGCTGTGCGTGCAATTCTTCGCCCCAATGCTGTTGCTAGCAAGCGATGCTTCTCGAGTCTGTCTGTACACTTGAAGCAGGCCGCTGGTGGCAAGATCATGACACCCAAGGCCGCTATCGCCGACATCCCGGTCGGTGCCAAGGTCATGGTGGGTGGTTTCGGTCTCTGTGGTGTGCCTCGCACACTGCTAGACGAGGTCGTCAAGCGCCCAGAACTCAAAGACCTTGATGTGTACTCGAACAACCTCGGTACGCCAGGCCGCGGAGTCGGTCTCTTGGCTCGCGAGGGCAGAGTCCGCTCCATCACGGGCTCGTTCCTCGGTGGCAACCGCGAGTTCGGTGACCAGTTTTTCAGAGGCGAGGTCCAGCTCAATCTCTGCCCGCAGGGCACGTTCGCTGAGCGCATTCGCGCTGGTGCGGCTGGTATTCCTGCTTTCTACACGCCCACCGGTTACGGCACGGCCGTCCACAAGGGTGAGCTCGTACTCAAGTACGAAAAGAAGGATGGCGAGGAAGCTAAGCCTGTGCTCATTTCCAAGCCGCGTGAGTCGCGCCGCTTTGGCAACCGCGACTTCATTCTCGAGGAAGCTATCTACGGTGATTATGCTTTGATCCACGCCCGCAAGGCGGACGAGGCCGGCAACCTCATCTTCCACTCCACGGCGCGTAACTTCAATGACCCTATGGGACGCAATGCGCGTGTTACAATTGCTGAGGTGGAAGAGATCGTGCCGGTCGGCTCGATTTCCTCGGATGAGGTACACCTGCCATCCATCTTTGTGGACCGCATTGTCAAGGCGGAGCTGCCTCTGGAAGTGGAGAAGGTGTGTCTCTCGAAGCCGGAGAGTGACGTCACAGAGCTCTCGAAGCGCGACATCATTGCTAAGCGTGCTGCGGCTGAGCTAAGCGATGGCATGTATGTGAACCTCGGTGTCGGTATGCCCAACTTGGTGCCCTCCTATCTCTCCAAGGACGTGGATGTGTTTGTGCATACTGAAAATGGTCTGCTTGGTGTGGGCCCGTACCCTTCGAGGGAAGAGGATGTGCACACGGACATTATCAACGCGGGCAAGGAATCGATCACCGAGCGCCCCGACGCTGCTGCGTTCGATGCCGTCGCCAGTTTCGACATCGTGCGCGGTGGTCACCTCGACGTGACGATGCTCGGTGCCCTCCAGGTCACAGCGAACGGTGACCTGGCCAACTACATGATCCCAGGCAAGTTTGCGACGGGCATGGGTGGTGCTATGGACCTCGTGTCGAACCCTGACAATACGCGTGTGATCGTGCTGACGGAGCACGTCGACAAGACAGGCAAGCCTAAGGTGGTGCAGAACACGGAGCTCCCGTTGACGGGTGTGCGCTGTGTGAGCATGATCATTACCGACCTGGCTGTGTTCAACGTGGACCGTGAGAAGGGCGGTCTCACGCTCATTGAACTCCAGCCGGGTGTGACGCTCGAGGAGGTCAAGGCTAAGACAGGCGCCGATTTCAAGGTGGCGCTTTAATCTATAGCTATGTGCAATTATATATTTTCTGACGAGATCATGGGTTTGGTGAGTGTGATGTCATCACCCTCCAGAACTTGCATGGCAGTAGATGACGGCACAAGCGAAGCCTTAGGTGACTTGACGAAGACCAATGGCGACGGCGTTGCCGAGGAAGTCGTCAAGCGCTGATCGTGTCGGTCTTCCAAGCTGTCCCTGTCCGTTTTGTTCTCACTCATGGGTATATCCCATGTCGACGTCGATCCAGAGTCTGATTGGCCGTCCGAGTCGTATTCATCCAAAATCTCTTCACCGATGAGCTCTTCGAGAACATCTTCCAGCGTAATGATACCCAGTGGTGCATCCGGCGCAAGATTCTGCTCCACTACTTTCGCTGGAGGCAGGGTGCTACTGGCACTGATCGGATGATCCGGGTCGTCAAAGTCACTGGCCTTGCCACCCCGCAGCCGATGCAGCAGGCGCTGGAGATGCGACGAACGCAGACTCCTCATCTTGGGCTCTTTGGATGACTCTGCTGCTGTGCCCTTTTCGAGTTCAGACGATGCATTGAGCGTGGCAGGAATTTTGGTCTTTGGCGGCACAGTGGCCTTTGCCGCGTGCGACGAGTGCGGCGACACAATCGCCATATGTGAGCGGCCTTCCTGGAACACATTGAGTACATTCAGTAGAGGCTCATCCCAAGGCACTGTAGGGAGCGCATTGATCAGCATCTCACTTACAGGCACAGCATCCTCAGGATCGAGTAGCACACACTGCTTCACCAACAGAGCACCGACAATCTTTCGGTGCACCTTAGGCTCGAGGGTCGTTGGTTGCGAGTACAGTGCGCGGGAATCATCAGCGAGCGGATTGCGTTCCAGCTCCACGCCGTCACCCATGCTTGGTGCTTCAGGCAAAGCCACCTGTTGTGTCAGACCAAGAGAACGGCTTATACGCGACGATACCGTTTCTCCTCGGTTCGGAGTCCCCGCACCAGACTCACTCCTCGACACATTCAAGTCTTGATACACGGGAATCCGGGAATGGCCGGACCGAACAATGCGATCCAACGTGGGATAGTCAAGGCGCGCCGTAAGTGGAATCATATTGACCCTCTCAATAGGCGTCATGGCTTGCTTTGCAACTTTTTCTTGCATGTCCAGAGCACCTCCGACAATCGTAACGGTATCATGCTTCAGATCACCACCATGGCCACCGGCAGCTTCATGCATCGTGACCAGCTCTTTTAGCTCCACGCGGCGATAGATCGTACCATGGTGTGGTCCTAGCGTATAGTGCAAAATACGTGACACTGGCCATGCAATAGGATACAATATAAACATAACAGCACGAGTGAACATGGCCATATGAGCACCCATGTAGAGGCCATATCGCGAGCAGACACTTTGGGGAATGAGCTCAGCAAAAATAACCACAAGTACGATGGACACAATCACGGCCTGGATACCGCCTCCTAGCACAGGATCTGCAATAATCGGCAGCGTTTCATTCGTAATCATGTTCGCAATCAGTAGCGTCGTAAGAAGCAAGTGACCATCCTGACGAACAGGAGCAATCTTGCTGGCATACGCGCGCTCTTTTCGAGTTCCTTGTGCCATAAGTACCTGCAACTGTGTCTCATCGAGTGACATGTAGCCCAGCGTAAGACCCGCAAAAATACCAGATAAGATGACAAGAATCGGGATCAGAAGAGCAAACGCCACTTTTTTGCCTGTAGGCATATTCTTGCCTTCTTTCGAGTCACCTCCTAAAGATTCTTCTCGTTTTGTGACGGGCTCGAAAAAGTCGACGTGATAAGCTGTTGAAGGGGGCTGTACATGTTCAACAGCTCGTTTTGGCATATATAGGTCCCAGCTCGGAGAGTTCTGGGTCGATGGCGCCGCCACAGATGTGACTTTTGTACCAGCCATCATACCAAAACTAAACAGAGTGATCGTCATTAAAAGAAGGAATGCGGGCGAGAACGTAAATGTCACTTTCTTTGACGACGCCACCGACTTGTGCATCGATGACTGCATGGTGGGTAATAAAGTATCCGATGCATCAGAGGATACACTCGACGAAGATTCATGTGCAGTTTCATTATTTTCGTGTCCAGGAATAGAACATGATGGCATACTACGTATATCAGGATCCTGCATTCACCGGATGGACTGATATGCTCGTTGCAAACCGGCGATAGGAGCTTCGCATGTGGAGAAGTTTTTAGCAAATAAGCTAGTCACCCTGATCTGAACATACTATGGCTCACGCAGCGCGGCACCTACTGTATATGAAATCTAGCTTACGGTGTGTATGAGTCTGTGCAGACTCATGTAATACAACGCCACTAATGCGGGAGATTTTCCGGCTCTGAGCTAACTGTGCGTGGGCCTGCGCGCCATAGCAATATTCACCCTGCCGTCCACGAGTGGGCCACTTTAGTAAGTTCACGTGACATCCTTCTTCGTGGAGCATGGAAAGCGCTGGAACAATCCATGTGCAATGTCTTCTCAGGGCTGCAATGCCTACGTAAAAATACGCACGTTCATTGGAACTCTTTTTTTTGCGTGCGTGTCGATCCACTCGTGTGTCTTTCAAAAAGTGCAGCTAAGGAGTCGGACGACCGAGTTCTCCAGCATATACCATGGTTAAGTACGTATGAGAGCGCGTGTTTGAGGCAGTAACTAACCAAACAGGGAGACGAAAGTACGTTGAAGCTTATTTGTGAAAGGGTAGTACTAACGTCCAGCTCTACGATCTCTTGGGTGTGTCACCTGAGGCTTCACAAGCTGAGCTGAAAAAGTCGTACCGTAAGAAGGCATTGGCACTGCACCCTGACAAGGGCGGTGATCCTGAGCTGTTCAAGGAAGTGACGGCGGCTTATGAGGTATTGGCAGATGAGAGCAAGCGTGAAATGTACGACCGCTTCGGTGAGGAGGGTCTGAGCGAAGGCATGATGGGTGGCGGTATGGACCCGCAAGACCTGTTTTCGCAGCTGTTCGGTGGAGCTGGCGGATTCTTTGGTGGTGGCGGCCGCCCGCGTGGTCCGAGGAAGGGCAAGGATCTTGTGCACCGTGTCAAGGCCTCGCTCGAGGATTTATACAACGGCAAGTTGACCAAGCTTGCTCTTCAAAAGCATGTGCTTTGCAGCAAGTGTGGGGGCCGCGGCGGTAAGGAAGGCGCCGTGAAGTCGTGTAACACTTGCGGTGGCCAGGGCATTAAGGTGGTGCTACGCCAGCTGGGGCCTATGGTGCAGCAAATGCAACAAACATGTCCAGACTGCCATGGTGCAGGTGAACAGATCAATCCCAAGGACCGCTGTACGCAGTGCAACGGTAAAAAGATCACACAAGAGCGCAAGGTGCTTGAAGTGCGCATTGACAAGGGTATGGAAGATGGTCAGCAGATCACATTTAAGGAAGAGGCCGATCAAGCACCGAACACGATTCCCGGTGACGTCATCATAGTCGTTGACGAACAGCCTCACCCTCGATTCAAGCGTAAAATGAACGACCTGTTTGTGAATGTCGAGGTCGACTTACTTACAGCACTCGCCGGCGGTCGCGTTAGCATTCCTCATTTGGACGATCACGCATTGTCTGTCGAGATTCCTCGTGGTGAGATTGTACGACCCGGAGACATGAAGGTGCTGCGTGGCCAGGGTATGCCCTCGTATCGCCACCATGAGATGGGTGATCTGTACGTGAACTTGAGCGTCAAGTTCCCCGACAGCCTGAGTGAAGAACAGCTCCAGGCGCTTGAAAAGGCCTTGCCAGATCGCCCTGCACCAGCTGCACTGTCCAAGGACTTGGATGTCGAAGATGTGGTTATGGACTCGATTGATGAGCATGAGGCTCACCGTGCACGCACGGGCCCTGCCACAACTGGCGAGATGGAGGACGACGAGGCAGGAGGTCCTCAAGTGCAGTGTGCTCAGGGCTAATGATCGTAACGATGTGCATACCGTATATTTCTGATGTAGTACCTGTCTCTTATACACATCTGACGCTGCCGACGATACTCCTTGTGTA
>ERZ1030949.99-NODE-99-length-27011-cov-10.023631_pt1 | contig 27011 bp, 19 predicted proteins | sample MGYA00517297_ERZ1030949 | MGnify/ENA primary metagenome ERZ1030949 (study PRJEB33718, sample SAMN03159698) | human skin metagenome | collected 2014-05-20 | study: EMG produced TPA metagenomics assembly of the PRJNA266117 data set (Human skin bacterial metagenome...
GTTCTCGATCACATTGTGAGTCGGGGTTGGTCTCGTGGGCGATCGAGTGTATAAATATGCACATGAGCGCAAAAGGATTCACTGTTGCCGTCGCCGGAGCTTCCGGGTATGCGGGAGCCGAAGTCGTGCGCCTGCTGTCAGGGCATCCCGCGTTTACGATGGGAGATCTTGCTGCGCACAGCCAGGCTGGACTTCCATTGGCGCACGTCATGCCTCACCTTGTCGGTGTGGCTAAGGAGCGAACCCTTTCCGAGATCGACGTTGAGCGTCTCGCCTCCCACGACGCCGTCGTGCTGGCCTTGCCTCATGGGGCTTCCGGGCAGATTGTCCAGGAGCTTGTGAAGATGAATCCCGACCTTGTCATCGTCGATGCTGGAGCGGACTTTCGGTTGTTATCAGCGTCAGACTGGCAGCGTTGGTACGGCAGTGACCACGCTGGTACCTGGACGTATGGACTTCCCGAGCTGCCACGAGCTGAGGGCGGCTCGCAACGTGACATGCTGTCAGGTGCAACCCGCATCGCTGCGCCAGGGTGCAATGCCTCCGCGGTTGCCCTGGGACTGGCACCCCTCGTCGGCCTTGTTGACATTTCTCAGTCGACAGCCACCCTTATAGTTGGGACATCCGGTGCTGGAAAATCCAGTCGTCCAGATCTCACATTCTCCCGAATGAGTGGGGGAGCCCATCCCTATTCGGTTGGTAACGCTCATCGTCACATTCCTGAAATTCTGCAGTCACTTCGCATGGCGGGAGCTGAGAAACCGCACCTGAGCGTTAGCGCCGTGCTGGTGCCGATGACCCGGGGAATTCTCGCCGTGTGCACCGCACCATCACAGGCTTCCTCTGATGATTTACTCGCGCGGTTGCGCGAGGTCTATGGTGACGAGCCACTCATTCACGTCACTAACGCCTACCCCGATACCCATGACGTCGTCGGGTCCGCTATGACGCACATCAATGCTGTGGGCGATCCTGATAACGGCCTTGCCACCATCGTTGTCGCTCTGGACAACCTTGTTAAAGGGACGGCTGGTGCCGTCATTCAATGTCTCAACGTGGCCTTTGGTCTCCCCGAGACTACGGGGTTGCCTCTCATTGGTCTTAATCCGTGACAGGAGGATTCATGTCGGTCACCTATCCACTCGGATTCCGCGCCGGGGGTATTCAGGCCGGGTTGCGAACCACCCCAGGCGTGGACCTTGCACTCATCGTCAACGATGGACCCGCCGACGTCGTTGCCGGGGTATTCACAACAAACCGCGTGTGCGCTGCGCCGGTCCAGTGGTCGCGTCATGCCACTGCCGACCACAAGGCTCGTGCTGTCATTGTCAACGCGGCTGTCGCTAACGCCTGTACCGGGATCGATGGCTTCGCCGACTGTGACATCACCTTCAGTCGGGTTGACTCCGATGCCTGCATGTCGACCAATGACACAGTTGTCGCTATGGCCTCGGGGGCTTCCGGTATCAGCCTGACGGGTGATGAACTTACCGACGCACTCACCGAGCTGTGCGCCATCTTGGCTCGCCAGCTTGTCGCAGATGCTGAGGGATCCCACCACGATGTCAAAGTGACCGTTACAGGTGCCATCAGTACCGAAGCTGCTGTGGCGGTGGCCCGGGAGGTCACGCGTTCCAACCTCGTCAAAACGGCTATCGCAGGAAATGACCCCAACTGGGGTCGCATCCTCGCGGCGATCGGATGTGTTCCCGAGAATGTAGCTCCCTTCGATCCCGACCAAGTGGATGTGTCTATCAATGACATCCAGATCTGTAAGGCCGGGGGTATCGGGGAGGACCGCAACCTCGTCGATATGAGGCCACGAGAGGTTCACATCGATATTGAGCTGCATGCGGGTGACGCCGAAGCTGCGGTATGGACCAATGATCTGACCCACCAATACGTCGAAGAGAATAGCGAGTATACATCATGACCCTTGCTCTTGACATCCCCCTCAACGACACCCAGTTCTCGGCTCAGCGGAAATCTGAGGTCCTGGTAGAAGCGCTGCCTTGGATCAGGCGGTTTCAGGGCCGCACTGTCGTCGTGAAATATGGCGGAAACGCGATGGTTGATCCCGGCCTGCAGCAGGCCTTCGCCGACGACATTGTGTTTATGGCCTCTGTGGGGATTCGCCCTATTGTCGTCCACGGTGGTGGCCCTCAGATCAATGCGATGCTTGCTGAATCTGCTACCCCAGTGGAGTTCCGTAATGGTTTGCGGGTGACATCTCCGGAGGTCATGGAGGTTGTCCGGATGGTGCTCGTCGGGCAGGTGGGCCGTCAGCTCGTTAATCGAATCAACGCCTATGCGCCGCTAGCAGCTGGCATGTCAGGTGAGGACTCTGGACTTTTGTCGGCCCGGAAGTCGCGGGTAATTGTTGATGGCGAGCAAATAGACATGGGTTTGGTGGGAGACATCGTTGACGTCAACATCGATCTCGTTATCTCTATGCTTGATCGCGGTCAGATTCCGGTCATTGCACCGGTGAGTCCCGAGGTTGACGCGGCTGGTCGTCCCACCGGACAGGTTCTCAACGTCAATGCCGACACTGCCGCCACCGCTATTGCTCAGGCACTACGTGCGGAAAAGCTCGTCATGCTGACAAACGTCGCTGGTATTTATGGCACCTGGCCTGACCCTCACACTCTTATCTCTGAGGTCTCCGCGAGTGATTTGCGTGCCATGATTCCGCGTCTAGGTGAGGGTATGCGTCCGAAGGCGCAGGCTCTGCTTGATGCCATTGACGGCGGGGTCTCGAGTGCTGCGATTGTAGACGGACGCATTGAACACGCCCTTTTGCTGGAGATTTTCACTACCAGGGGCGTCGGAACAATGGCACGCAGCGACGACTATGTCTGAGAGGATGACGATGGCGGAGCAACAAACGAACGGCAATTGGCAAGAGCGCTACCGCAATGCACTTCTCGGCGTGTTTGGCAATCCTCAGCTGTGCCTAGACCACGGCCAGGGTTGCGTCGTTGTCGACAATGATGGCAAGGAATACCTGGACTTGCTGGCTGGAATTGCGGTCAACGCCTTGGGATATGCCCATCCAGCGTGGGTCGAGGCTGTGAGCCATCAGTCAGAGAGACTGGCTCATGTCTCGAACTTTTTTTACCACGGGGCCCCAGCTGGATCTCGCAGAAAAACTCCTCGCACTGGCGAAAGCACCAAAGGGGTCGGCAGTGTTTCTCTCGAACTCTGGTACTGAAGCCAATGAGGCGGCCATCAAGATCTGTTTGGCTCGTAAAAACGGACGTATCATCGCCCTTAATCATGCTTTCCACGGTCGTAGTCTCGGCGCTCTTTCGTTGACCCACAAGATCGCTTACCGTCAACCGTTCGGTCCCTCGGCTGTCGATGTCACCTTCATAGCTCCCGAAGACCCAGACGCATTAGCTAGTGAGCTAGACAGGGGCGATGTTTCCGGGGTCTTTATGGAACCCATTCAGGGTGAGGCTGGGGTCGTCCCCTTGTCGGATGAATACCTACAGCAGGTACGCGAGCTGACGGCCTGCCACGATGTCCTCATGGTCGTCGACGAGGTGCAATGTGGCATGGGACGTACCGGTCGCTGGTTTGCGCACCAGAGCGCCCACATCACCCCCGACGTGATGACTATGGCGAAAGCACTGGGAGGCGGCTTTCCTATCGGTGCGACGATGGCGTTCGGATCGGACGTATCTGGGATCCTCGCAGCCGGGCAGCACGGGACTACCTTCGGCGGCAACCCGCTAGCTTGTGCTGCGGCGTTAGCGGTCATTTCTACGATCGAATCCGATGATCTACTGACTCACGTCCGTCAGATCGGCACCTTGATGTCGACCGCGCTGCGCCAAAGTCATCCGCGCATTACAGAGGTACGGGGTACCGGTGCTCTCCTTGGCGTCCAGTTCGATTCGGACATCGCCGCCGATCTTGTCGCGGCTGCCCGCCATGCTGGGTTCATCGTCAACGCTGTTAACCCATCGACACTGAGGTTGGCCCCGCCCTACATCCTCACGAAGGCGGAGGCCGAGTCCTTCATCGCTGCCCTTCCCCGTCTCATTGACGCGGTGCAGGCCTGACGATCCTCCTTGATGCCGTGGGATGGGGTTTGAAGACGGTGTGAAGGACGGTAGGTAAGCTGAAAATCCCCGACAGAGGAGTTCTTTGTGACCACCGAACCGTACGACCATTCTCAGAACAACGCCCAGGCCGATCGCCCGATGGCGCTGTGGGGTGGACGATTCTCTGGCGGCCCGTCTGAGGCGCTGGCGGCGCTGTCAGTCTCCACCCAATTCGATTGGCGACTAGCCCGCCACGACATTGCTGGATCGAGTGCTCACGCCGGGGTACTTCATGCCGCAGGTCTCCTCGATGACGATCAGTACGAGGGGATGATGAAGGCTCTTAACGCCTTGGAGGAGGACGTTGTTTCGGGCCGTTTCGTGGCTCAGCCAGAGGACGAGGATGTCCATACTGCTCTGGAGCGCGGTCTCATGGAGCGTGCCGGGAAAGATCTCGGAGGACGGCTACGTGCCGGGCGTTCCCGCAACGACCAGATTATTGCTCTGCTGCGTCGCTACCTTCGTGAGGAAGCCCGCAGTCTTGCTGGGGAGCTTCTGGGACTCGCTCATGTGCTAAGTCGACAAGCCGAGGACGTCGGTGACGCGGTTATCGCTGGTCGTACCCACATGCAGCACGCCCAGCCGGTGTTGCTGGCTCACCAGCTGCTGGCCCACGCGTGGCCGCTGCTCCGCGATGTGCAGCGTTTTCGCGATCTCGATGCGCGACTGGATTGTTCGCCATACGGATCCGGGGCACTAGCAGGATCATCATTGGGTCTGGATCCAGAGGCGGTTGCACGTGATCTGGGGTTCTCGTCGTCAGTCCCGAATTCCATTGATGGTACTGCGGCTCGAGACGTTGTTGCTGAGTTCGCCTTCGTTGCCGCCCAGGTCGGAGTCGACTTATCGCGGTTGAGTGAAGAGATCATCATCTGGAATACCCGCGAGTTCGGTTACGTCACTCTCGACGATTCCTTCTCGACGGGTTCATCGATCATGCCGCAAAAAAAGAACCCGGACATCGCTGAGCTTGCCCGCGGCAAGGCAGGGCGTCTCATTGGTGATCTTGCCGGTCTCATGGCTTCCCTTAAGGGCCTGCCACTGGCCTACGCCCGTGACCTTCAGGAGGATAAAGAGCCGGTTTTCGACCAGATTGACCAGCTCCACCTGCTGTTGCCAGCTATCACTGGAATGGTGGACACCGCCGTGTTCAACACCGATCGCATGGCCGAGATGGCTGGTCAGGGGTTCTCATTGGCTACCGACGTTGCCGAGTGGTTGGTACGCCAGGGGGTTCCCTTCCGGGTCGCCCACGAGTTGTCCGGGGCTTGCGTGCGCGAGGCAGAGTCTCAGAATAAGGAGTTGGCCGATCTCACCGACCAGGAACTTACCGCGATCGATCCCCGTCTAACCCCGCAGGTGCGCGAGGTCATGACAGTTCAGGGGTCAGTACGCTCTCGGGCCGGACGCGGTGGGACCGCACCTGAGCGCGTCGCTGAGCAGATCACCGAGCTGCGCGAGGCCATTGCGGGCTTGCGCAGTTTCGGAGAGGCCGAAACCCGATGAATTGGGGGACCGACGACTCGTCGCTGCGGGTGACGAATGAGCAGCGAGACCGGGTTCTCGACCACATCAACGACGCTTATGCCCACGGTGCCATTGACGATATGGAGCGAGAACGCCGCACTGAAACCGCATTATTGGCGCGAACTCGCTGCGAACTCGACGAGAGCTATCGCAATCTGCCGTCCTTCAAGCCCTCCGTCCCCGAGGGGATCAGGACACCATTGCCGGACATCCCGGACAAAAGGCCTACGACGGGAGTCGGGCTGTGCGGTCTGTCAGCTCTGGTTAGTGGTCCGATTGGACCGGCTGTCGGTTTCGCGCTGACGGCTCAAGGGTCATGGGCGCACAGCAAGATCAAACTCCAGCTGGTGACCCAGATCGTATTCTTCGCCTTCGTGGCAGGCTTTGGTATAAGCCCGACGGGCCTTGGCTTGAATCACCGGAACGCGGGCTTCCTGTCACTGATCTGGACGGTGGTCACGATTGTGCAGGCAGTTCGAGGGTTCAAAGGGCAAGACTGAGACACAGGTATCGCGGTTGTGGGCGGCACCTATGACCACGGTCTACCTCAAGGTGAGTTCGGTTGGTTAGGCCTTGCTGTCGGTTCATCCTGGAAAGCATGAACAGTTGGCAGACGTGGCAAACCGGAAAAGATGGCTGGCTTGTCAACGGCGTCGACCGTGATCGAGTCGTGGCCTTCTTGCGCGATGCCTACGTTGACGGTCGGCTCTCGCCCGACGACTTCGACGATAGGGTGACTCGCGCTTTGGGGGCGGTGACTCGCGCTGATCTCAATGCCGCCCTGACCGGACTAGCGGTCGTCGGTGGACAGGCTCACGGTTCGCGTATCGCCGCAGGCGAGACGTTGGCAGCTGGCGTCATTGGGCTGTCCCCATTGTTCCTTGGGCCTCTTGGGCCGATGCTGGGAGTTGCTATCTCGCCACGGGGGTCCTGGATACGTCGTCAGGCGGCCCAACAGGCCAATTTCCAGCTCGTCGCGCTGCTCCTGGCGATAGTGGTATTGGGAGTTGCCGTCAAAACGAACCTCATGATCGTGACCTTCCCATTCGTCGGTATGGCGTGGTTCGCTGGCACGATCATGCACGCTGCTAAAGCATTCGAGGGAATTGAGTGGACGAACCCCCTCCTACGGGTGATCCCGCTGAGATTTTTCGATGATGGACGACGGCGTGCGGTAGGTTCGTTAAGTCGTGGTCGATGAGATACACTTAACCAACACAACTCAACAGGGGGATGACTGGTTTCGACTTGGAATGGTTGTTCCAGGAGAAGCGGGCCGAGGACCCAGGGTCAACTCGTTAACGATCCTTGGAAACCTATAAGTGCCGAGAACACTCGCACTGACTTCGCTCTCGCTGCCTGATCAGTGATCGAAGGGTCAGCCCGGATGTAGCCTTCCGTCCGGATCCTGGCCTCGTTTAGAAGGCTTGCCGTACAGCTGTGGTCACGGGGGCTGTACGGGACGTTTCCGTGACTGGGCTTGTCTGCACCATGTCGGTGTGAGTGCAGGAGCCGAGCAATAACGACAGCATCGACTGCGCCCGGAGAATGTCTGGACGGTCTTTCAAGGACGCGGGTTCAATTCCCGCCATCTCCACTAGAGGGGAGTGTTGAACTCTGCAGCCGGAGTCAGCATTTTCTCATTTTGTCTACATGAGATTTCTGTGTGCGATCTCTTCTTCCCTGTTTTGTAGAACCGCGACGCTATGGTGGGAGTTTTTCGACCGGCGGAGTACTCCAGCAATGAGTCCTGTGTCTCATGCTCGCCCGTGCTGGCCTTCGCGTAGCGCTGGTTCAAGCACAGTGCGATGAATGGACAGGACTTTTACGGTCGCTTCGGTAAGGTAATCTGATTCTGGACATCGGAGATGTTCAGGTATCATTTCTTCCGAGGAGAAGAGAATTTCGTGTCATTCAATCCTGAATCCAATGTTCCTCCGCAGCGCGGCGAGGTTTCGTTCGCGTCCTAGCCGTATTCTGACCAAGATTGGCAGACCTATGGTCAGCCGTTGTCCTAAAGCCAGCAGCCATGTGACCCGCGCAGTGTCCCGCAGCCTTGCGCTCCGGCGTTTCAGATAGGCACTTTTGACACCAACCGGTCCCTGCTCAAGTACATTCTGCTGGGGATAATCACCTTCGGCATCTACGACGTCTGGGTGCTGGCCCGGGCCGGCGAGGACCTCAATGTCATCGCCTCGCGGTGGGACGGCCGACGTACTATGAATTTCTGGCTCGTCGCCCTGGTGATCTCTCCGCTGACTATTGGAATTGCCATGTACATCTGGATGCATCAGGTCTGTGGGAGTATTGGGCGCGAACAGAATCGATGAGGCATGAAGTCTGGCGTGACGGCGGGGGATTTCTGGTTGTGGGCAGTGTTGGGCGGGTTCATCATCGTCGGCCCGTTTATCTTCATGCACAAGTACCTGCACGCCGTGAATGCGCTGGCTGCCGACTATAACGTGCGCGGCTGACGTTGTCACTGATGCGGATCATGCTGTGGCGGTGCCAGTGACAGGGCCGATATCCTGATCAATTCGGTTGGCGTCAGCGCAGTGATAGCCGAGCTGTAGTGCAGCGTTTTCCGGACGGTTGCTCCAGGAGAAGTGGGGTGAGGGCCCAGGGTCAACTTGTTAACGATCGTTGGGAATCTATAAGTGCCGAGAATACTCGCACTGACTTCGCTCTTGCTGCCTGATCAGTGATCGAAGGGTCAGCCCGGATTCTGGTTTCGTTGCGATGACTTGCCGCCCAGTTGTTGTCGTGGTGACTGGGCGGAATTATTTCTACGATCGAGTTTGTTTGCACCATGTCGGTGTGAGTGCAGGAGCCGAGCAATAACGACAGCATCGACTGCGCCCGGAAAATGTCTGGACGGTCTTTCAAGGACGTGGGTTCAATTCCTGCCTCTCCACTAGGCAGAGACCCGCAGGCGCTTCTCGGTGACCCGTTTAGGGACTTGCCGTTCGTAGAAGGCGGTGAGCATGCCGGTCAAACCCAAACGCCTCTGCTCCCACCCTGGCTGTCCCGATTTCACTTCTGACGGATTCCGCACCGCGTACGTCAAAGCCGAGGACGTTTGTTACCGACGCTTTCAATGTGACTCGGCAATTAACAAGCGTTATGACCACCGGTGGCGTGAGCGTCCGGGACGCTCACGCCACGGCTCATCCGTTGTGCGAGCACTGCGTAGCGGTAGGACGGGTAACACCCGTGCAAGATGTGGGCCACGCCATCCCTCTCGAGAGGGATGGCGGCCATGACAAGGCGAACTTGAGGCCGTGCCACTCAGCCAAGACTGCCCGTGAGGACGTTTGGTGGAGGAAGGCTCCGCGCGTCTACTTCTACTAATGCGGCGCCGTTGCGCCATGTCTCGCGGGCCTCAACTTTGTGAGCTTCTGGGGCCAGTTCGCGCGACGTGGCGCATCCTCACGGCGTTGGTGAGAGGTTGGGGCCGTCGGGTCTTTAGAGTTGGCCGGCTCCTCAACGAGTGGGGCCAGCCACGCACAAACCCCGAATTCAAACATGATATTGGCCCTTAGCGGGTCAAGAAGCGACGTTAGCGTGCGAGGATCCTCGCGTAGGTGCGGGTTTTCTTGGCCGCCCACTCGTAGTGGGAACTGGTCGCCGACACAAAGTAGGAACCCAAGCTGGTCGTCCCCGTCCACCCGAAGTGCTTCTTGGTGAACAGCTCGTCGTTACTGAAACCTTTAATAATACCGAGTACGTGCTGGTGTGATGCCGCCAAGAGATCGCGAGCTGCTTCGTAGGTCGTATTCTGATGTTGGCGGACGAACTGTTCGTTGAGCGCGGCGTAGTTACGCCATGTGTACGGTTCAGGAGAGGGTGCCAGCCTGATTGGCACTGACCCATACGGTGACGAGATTGTGCCATTCATGCAGGTGGATCACGACGTCACGTAGGCACTTGTCGCGCTGCCAATGTGCCTCAGTACCGCCTGTCAACAGCGCTGCCGGGAATGGCGCGTGGGCTTGCTCGGGAGTGAATCCGTCCCACAGCGTCGTGAGCTTCTTGAAGGAGGCACTCGCTGCGGCCAGCAGTTCGCTCTTCGTCGTCGGTCTGGGCATGCGATCATCCTAAACGACCTGAACCGCACGGGCAGGATGGACTGGAGGCACCCTCGGCGCCGTGATCACGTGTGCAGGCCAGCTTTGAGGGTAAATCCGTGGTCCAGCTGTCGCGCGATACCGGTATCGAATACGTCACCCTTGGCCGCTATCTTCGGGTCAACGAGACCTGCCGATATCCGTGGTCTACCGGTGGCTCTCCATTTGGCAGTCAACGTTAAATCTCTTGTCCACGAAGCCGGGCAAAAGATGGGATGGACAGTCGAATAGAGAGGCCTCGGTCGTTTTGATAGCGCTCATGAGGCCACTTTATCGGCGTGGTAGTCGTCATCATCTTGAGTTGTGTCTTGCATAACCTTGATTGTGTAGGTCATATTTGGGGTGCGGAGTTGAGGTTCACGCAGGCACCGGGTCGGCAAGGCTCACGTGCGTCACGTCGTTGCTACTTGTGAACCCACTCCGATTGTCACCAAGTGTGGAGACGAAGGGCGGTCGTACATCGGGCCGACGAACTCGTTGAGGCGGCCACTGAGGCCCGCGGTGCGGGTAGGCCATCGCTGAGTTCCCCCGGCGTGCGTTCGCCGTCGGTGACCGTGCGGCTTCCCCAAGGACTCAACGCCAAGCTCGACCATGAAGCTGCGCGCACTGGGAAGCGACGCTCCGAGATTGTGCGTGAAGCGCTCGAAGCTGCGCTCGCATGAGGACTAGCCCCCCAACACCTGATACGCGCAGGTTAACGGCGCTCATGCTGCCGCCGCCTCGTCGGAGTCGATGAGGTCGGCAAAATCGTCGGTGCTGCCGTGAAGCCAGTGCAGGAAGGACAAGCCCTTCATGGTGACACGGATTGTGGGTGCGTGAGCCTCGAGTTCGCCTGTGCGATGGTTGAGGAATGGGCTGGAAAGCTTGTGGGCGAGCCTGCAGTTGTCGATTTAGGTCTGGTAGGCGTGCCGTTGTTTACGCTCGCCTGACCGATAGGGCGGTCATGTCCATCCTGCCAGTTGTCGCGTCGAGCACGGCGACGAAGGTCTGGAGAATGTCTTGAGGGCGCGTTCACTCTCACCAGTCTAAAAAGCCTTGTCAGTCATCATTTTACCTTCCTTGTGATGTCGAAGAGCTTGGATTCAAGGCGGCCTGGTTCTCGAGCGCGTAGTACCAGATGGGTCATAGGGCGTCCTGATCTTCCACATTTTGGTGGCGAGGTTCTTGACAGTGGAGATGTTCGATGCCTGCTGTTTCAACGTGCTGTTCTGGTTTTGCGTCATGCGGATATCGCGGGCCATTGCTGAATGGATGCCTTGATGAGTTTCGTGATCTGACTGATGTTGGCATGGTGAGTTCGTCTCCTTCTGGCTAGGTTGGGTGTCCTTGCATGATGGCCATGAACCTGTCCTAGCGGAGCCCATCAAGGTCCGGGGTCGTCGTCGTGGTCGGACTTGTGAGGCGCCGAACTGTATATTCCCGCCATATCGGCCCGTATTTGGGCGGTGGAAAGCTTGCGAGTGGGGACATGGTGACGGGTGCAAATGTCGCGCGCGAGAATGCGGTCTTCTCTACGGCACCCACATCTGGGTGATAACCACTGCTCGTGGATATAGGCATGTGGCCGGCTGGCAAATGAGGCATCGGAGTTGCTGTTGGAGCATATTTCTATGCTGATGTAATGGGTATGTAGGCGGGCGTGATGGACGACTGTATCCTCGAGTATACATCGAACCTCCATGGATATGTTACCCATGTAATGGGCAGGGGTGGATCGAGTTGTTGAGGTGACATATTCTGCTACTGGCACCGCTTGCCCTAATAAGGGCGACAATAGGAATCCAGCATCGGGGCATCGTGAGTGAAGTGCCGGCTGTTCTGGGATAGATTGTGGTGGCCTTCGTGATGACAGGGTGGAACATATATCGCGGCATTTCCTCCTCTCTTAGGTTGACTAGAAAGGAGATGTGACACCCATCGTCCTGGGTCTGACAAGGGTAGACGCTATAGCTTAGAAATGTACATAAGTAAGATGTTTCTCGCAATGAAAGACGATATGTCACGAGCTTCCTGGTGCTGTTTCCCGACATGGAACTGTTAGTTTGAATCAATTTTGAACTGAGGACGCCAAGTTGACCCCCTGGTGTGCAACGATGCTTCTTGCTTGCAGTTGCGAGCAATTGTTCCCGATGAAAGGAACCCACAAATGAAGGTTAAGTTCTTAGCAGCGCCGCTGATTGTTGGTGCCTTGATGGCGCCGGCAGCTTTCTCTGGAGCGACAGCTCATGCTGCCCCGGTTGCCCCCATAGTTGCGGTGAGCGCCACTCAGCCCAATAAGACCCTTTCTGTTGCGGAAGCGCAGAAGGAGCTGCAGGTTGTCAATGCCCGTATTGCCTCGCTTCTGGATACCCAGAAGAGCGCAAAGGAAGCCTTCGCGCCCGCGAACGTCCTCAATATCATTGGCAAGCTCCTGGAGACGGCCAGACGGATCAAGGAAGCACTCGTCAACGTGATCAAGGGTGGGATTGCTTTCCTTAAGTCGATCCCCACTCGTGTCGAGTTGCTGGTAACGATGGTCGATACCGTCAACGGCGCAGCCCACACCTTGCAGGACAAGGCCCAGCCAGCCCACTCCCACGTGTTCCTTGAGTTGGTCCACGCCAGTGTGCTACTGGTGACCGTGAGCGCCACTAGCGATCAGCTGAAGGACGAAATGGCGGCTGTGAAGAAGGCTCTTGCGGAGGCTCAGAAGATGCCTGACCTCAAACCCAACGATGTGGCCACCTTCTACACCAAGACCAAGCTGTCCCGTGTGCTTCGCCAGATTCGTTTCGATCGCAACACCTGCGTGCTGCCCTTTAAGCGCTTGGGCACCATTTACTTCATGAGCCGTGCCCTGCTCAAGGCTACTGGTGTGCTGATGGAACCGCTGGTGCGTGTTTCCGAGGTCGATCAGGCCATCACGGACGTCAAGGCTGCCTACCAGGATGCCCTCAAGGCTCCCAACAGGTTGCTGACTCCGGCAGTGCCGTCCGTCTGCCTGCCTGCTCCGGCCGCCTCCTGATGCTGTTGTCCTGACACTTGCATCGAAATCATTTACGGCATGGGCCCATTCCTCTTGAGGGGTGGGCCCATGTTCGTGTTCACAGTCTCTTCTCCTCCGGGCTCGATTGAGGTGTCGGAGTGGGGCGCATGGTCACGTCCCGCCACGACGCCGGATGCGTCATCGCTGAAATGAACTACGGGGTGACTGGATACGCACCCAAGTGATGAAATACCTTGCCCTTTTTGGCTTTCGAAATCCGCTGGTCCAGCCGGGTCGGCGGGGACGGAATGCCTGTCGGTGTTATCGGGTCCTCGGCTCCCCTTTGGTATCCCGAGTGGGCTTATTGGCCCTGGCACATCTACGTCCCGAACTGGCCCCAGCTCACACCCCTGCGGGGCGTGGCGGCAACCCGTCAACGGCCTGGCACGTCGCATCGAGGTGGAATCGGGGTCGGCCTGTGATTATCTTAAGAGTCCGTTGACGATCGTGCCCCGGTTCCCTGCCCGTGGGTGACACAATGGACCTCGTGATACTCGCGAACCCTCTCAAGGTCGGTGACTTGCTTGTGGCAAGTCGCCAAATTGACGAGGGTATTTTCTACGAATCCGTCGTTTATCTCATCGACGTTGCTCTTGATGGCGTCCTTGGAGTTATCGTCAACCAACCATGCACAGCGGGAACCTTGCACAGACAACTTCCTGGCTGGGTGCATTTAGCTACCCCGCCGCAGGATCTCTTCCTCGGCGGTCCGATGTCGCCAAATGGGGCCATCTGCCTGGCCCGAGTGCAACGCTCGAGTGAGGAACCTCCCGGATGGCGACGTGTCCAAGGACTAACTGGTCTGCTCCACCTCGACACCCCGACTGAACTTGTGGAAGGTGCGTTCACCGACGTCCGGATCTTCGCGGGATACGCCGAATGGGTGCCCGGCCAGCTAGAGGCCGAACTCATTCGCGGAGACTGGATCAGAGCCGTGGCTCACCCCGAAGACATCTTCTCCTCTGAGCCGCGAGGTTTATGGCGGGCGGTGCTGCATCGTCAGAACGGCCCCGCGGCGTTGCTCGCAACGGCGACCGACACCCCTGCCCTCAACTGATCACCGGCCAGGAGTATGGGGGCTACCATATGCACCATCTCAGAATCCAGTCAGGAGGTCCACGGTGGACGCCGCCGGTGATCATGGGCCGATTCTTGTCGTTGACGACGACGCGGCCCTAGCGGAGATGCTTCAGCTTGTCCTCATCAAAGAAGGGTTCTCGACGGCATGGGTCGGGCACGGCAGTGATGTCATGGACGTATTCCGCGAGCACCGGCCCGCCCTGGTCCTTCTCGACCTCATGCTGCCCGGGCGTGACGGTATCCGGATCTGTCAGGACATCCGACGTGAGTCAGGCGTCCCGATCATCATGCTCACTGCCCGCACTGACACCCCTAATGTCGTCCAAGGACTTGGTGCTGGAGCCGACGACTACGTCTGTAAGCCGTTCCGGTCCGCCGAGCTCATTGCTCGTATTCGTGCCCGGTTGCGCACACCCGTTTCCCGGCGTGAGGAGGGCGAGGTCATTACCGTCGGGGATTTGACCATTGATCCCGTTGCCCATCTGGTTCAACTAGGAGGCGAGGAGATCTCACTCACTCCGTTGGAATACTCCCTGCTCGTTACGATGGCCCAATACCCCAATAGGGTATTTAGCAGGGAGACCCTGTTGCGTGAGGTATGGGGATACACCAACATCACCGATACTCGGTTGGTCAACGTCCATGTGCAGAGACTGCGTTCCAAGGTGGAGCGCAACGCGGACCACCCCCAGATGATCGTCACTGTTCGTGGCATCGGTTACCGCATCAACACCCCTGGGGAGGAAAGCTGATCACCCTGGCGGGGCGCGCCGGTCGTGGTTGGCGGCCGGGTTGGTGCCCATCGTGGCTGACCGGACCTCGACGGCTGTGGTGGTCTTCCCTGCCGCTGCGCACGGTTACTGTCACTTTGTCGAGTAGCCTCGTCATTCTCATTGTTGGTGGCTTCTTCCTCGTTCGTCAGGCCACCGCGGGCATCGTTGAAGCTAAGCGCACCTCAGCCGTCGCCGAGACGACCGCGACCATCAATCGGATTCAGGGACAACTGCGCGACACCGATCTGCGTACGGCATCTTTCTATGAGCGGCTCAACCTTCTTGCCGACGACGCCGCGAGCCAGTCCGACCAATACCACGTCCTCATTCAGGGACCGGTTTCCGGCCTCATCTCCCAAGGCGTGTCCCCAGATTCGGTCCCGACGGACCTGACAGCGACGGTGGGGGAGTCCAACGGCATGTGGACTGCCCCCACGACGGTGCACTACACCGACCATGTCCGTCCAGATGTCCCCGGAATCGTCGTTGGGTCGACGCTGTGGTCGCCAGAGGCCAGCCAATCCATCCCGGTATATTTCATCTTTCCCGAGACTCAGGAGGTTGCTGCCGTCGAGCTATTGCGTCGCAGTGTCATTAGCGTCGGTGCTCTCATGGCCTTGGCTATTGCCGTTACGACCTATCTGGCGACTCGTCATATTTCCTTGCCGATTCGCCAAGCGTCCATTACTGCTTCAAAACTGGCCAAAGGCGCCCTTGACGAGCGGATGGTGGTGCGCGGGACCGACGATCTGGCGACCCTAGCATCGTCCATGAACGACATGGCTGCGCAGCTGGACCTACGCATCGGTGAGCTCGAGAAGTTGTCGAGTCTGCAACAGCAGTTCGTTTCTGACGTATCCCACGAGTTACGCACGCCGATGACGACGATGCGGATGGCCTCGGAAATGGTCGAGGCTAACCCGGACGATCCGGTGCAAGTGCGATCCGTGGAGCTCATGCGCGCCCAGATGGAGCGGCTAGAACTGCTTCTCGCCGACCTGTTGGAGATCTCGCGGTTTGACGCCGGTGCTGCCCAACTCAGCCTAGAAGACTGTGACATTGTTGACTTGGTGCGGTCCGAGATCAGCGACGTCACACCGTTGGCCGATCGTCTAGGAGTATCGATCGTGCTCGTTGCCGAGGCTGCTCAGACCGCAGAGGTAGATCCGCGTCGTATCAGCCGCATCGTCCGAAACCTGGTATCCAACGCCGTCGAGCACGCCGAGCGCAAGACCGTTGAGGTTACGGTGGTGGGCAATGACTGTGCGGTGGGAGTCGCTGTGCGTGATCACGGTGTCGGGTTTGAGGCATGGCAAGCTGAGAAGGTCTTCGGACGATTCTGGCGAGGCGACCCATCACGGGTGCGTACTGTGGGCGGCAGTGGCCTAGGGCTGGCGATCTCGCGTCAGGATGCGAACCTTCATCATGGCTGGCTGACAGCCTGGGGACGCCCGAACCAGGGGGCCTACTTCCGATTGGTGGTTCCCAGACAGCCCGGCGGAGTCATCGTCAAGTCCCCGCTCCCCGCATCTCCGACCGATGCCGACCGCTCTGACGACGAGGAAGAACGATGACCCTACGCCCTTCCCGGCGTGCTGTGCTGTCAGCTGCTGCTGTTTTGCTCACCGGATGCTCCGAAGTACCATCCCAGGGCCCAGTGAAGCGAGCTGATGGTCCCCGCGCCGCCGCGCGGGAAAGCATCGACGTCGCTCCCCATCCTCCTGCAGACGGCGCGTCCATCGACCTCGTGGTGGGCGGGTTCCTGCAGGCGATGGCGAGCGTGCGTGACGACTACCGGGTCGCGAGGTCTTACCTCACTAGCGACATTGCGGATCGATGGGATCCCCATGCGAAAGTCACCATCTATGACGCCACGAACCATAAGCCGGCCAGCACCGTCGCTACCGCAGCGCTTCAGGCCCCCGTGGTGGGGCAGATCGATTCCAGAGGCCACTATCATCCGACTAGTTCTCAAACTCTCAATCATGACTTCGGAATGGCGCAGGAATCGGGTCAGTGGCGTATCTCCCGGCCTCCAGAAGGGGTGCTCATTTCCCAGTACACCTTTCAACGGAGCTGGTCGACGATTCCCATCTACTTTTTGACAGAGGCGGCGGACCGCCTCGTGCCCGACGTCATTCATCTTCCCAGCGCCGCCGCCGACCCAGATGCCGCTCTTCGGGCGATGACAGCCGGGGTTCCCGAGCCTCTCGACGCGGTGCTGCGAACGGCCTTGCCGGACGGGGTGACGGTCACGGGGACGACGTCGGTGGATGCCGTCGGTGTGGTCACCGTTCCGTTGAGTGCTTCGGCGGCCCAACTGTCGCCATCCCAGCGGCGTCTGTTAGCCAGCCAGGTGACATGGACCCTGAATGGTTTCGCAGCGATATCGCGCATCCGGTTTACTGCCGGTGGCTCTCTGCTTTCGCTTCCGGAGGCGGCCGAAGATCAAAGCGTGTCCGCAGATCTTTACGCCGAGTTCATCCCCTTTCCCGCTACCCACTCACCGACCGTGGTCGCCGTCATCAAGGGGCAGATGGGGCGTGTCGCGGCCTCAGGACACAACTTCCGGATCATGCCCGGAGCACTGGGGCGAGGGGCGACCACGAACAACAGTGTGGCGGAGGTCGCATCTACTCAGTTTACGATGCCAATGATCTCCCCGCGCAGCCCAGGTGCGATCTGGCATGCGGTCTCAGCAGATCGACGTTCATTGCTCACCTGGCAGGAAGGTAGCGAGGATATCCAGGTGCTGGCCACCGGCGTGAACTTACGGCGGCCTCAAGTGCTTCGCGACCACAGCATCATGACCTTTTCGGACACGGATCCGACGCTGATCGTCGTCGGATCAGATGGCGCCCGAATGTCGACCGTCGTCGATCTCGGTGGGTGCAGGGTGACGTCGTTCAGCGTGGCCCCTGATGCGGTCCGGGTCGCCCTCGTCCTTGAACGGGGGAAGACACGTGCGCTGGGGATTGGGCTGCTGTCCCGCCAGGAAGGCGCGGTCCACCTCAGTCACATAACCGACATCCCGCTGTCCTCCTCAGACGTGAATCTGTCGATCATTACCGACGTTGCATGGCTATCTCAGACTCGGTTGTGCGTGCTGGGTCGTGCCATCGATGCTGGTGTCACGACCCCTTACGAGATCGTCGTCGACGGATCTGGCGCGACGTCAATGGGTCAGCTCACCGCCACTAGCATGGCGGCCGTCGTCGCGTTGCCGACGGAAATGGGCACCGAGGCGGTCGTGCTGTGCGAGGACGGGACGTTGCTGCTCCACGAGGAGAGTTTCCGCTGGCGTCAGATCCTTCAAGGTGTTAACGCCGTTGCGGTCACTACTTGACCCTTCCGCCGAAGCAGGCAGAGCCACGAAACTAATGGATCGTGAACACACTCGAATCGCTGGCGGATCTGTTTCTGGGGGCATGTTGTCCCGGTTGTACAGCGCCTGGAATCGGAATCTGTCAGGCGTGCCTGGAAGCCGTGAATCCGGCGCCACGGGTCATCCTTGACGGACCGCCCCCGATCATCGCCTGCATGGGCTACCACGGTCCGATTCCGGGGATCGTCACCGCCCACAAGGACCGCGGTGCTACGTGGCTCACTGATCAACTCGGCCAATGGCTGGCCTGTGGACTAGCACCGGCCGTGGCGGCCGCTCCTGGGCACGTTGACGTTGTCCCAGTGCCGTCATCGAGGCGGGCAGTCAGGAAACGAGGAGCTGACCACGCTGCCGACATGACTCGTTCGGCCTTGGAATGGCTTAAGGTACCTGGCGCAACCGTGAACCAGCTGTTGCATCGAACCCGTCAGGTGGCCGATCAGCTCGAGGTCGGCGATGAGCAGCGTGGTGTCAATCAACGAGGGTCTATGAGGGCCGATTCTGGGAGCGGAGACGTCATTATTGTTGATGATGTACGCACGTCCGGAGCGACGGTGGAGGAGGCCTGCCGCGCCTTGACCCGGTCGGGACGACAGGTGCTGGCCATCGTCGTCCTGGCTGACGCCGCGACCGCGACGCGATGGCCGTGATCACAATGAGATCCTCGGTATGATCACGAGGCTGGTCGCATCGTCACTGAGCGCGTTGAAGCTTGCCAAACATCTGTTGGGAGCGCCCCGTTTGGGCTAGCGTAGATGCATGGCACGACCGAACGGCACCCGGATCTCTCATCAGAGGGTGGAACACGGTCGTGCCTTTTGTGTCAGCGTCGGAAAGACCGATGCAAACCCCAGCACAGGAGGTTGTCATGGAGGTCATCGTTTCGGGACGGCATTGCCACGTCAGTGACGACGTGCGCGCCCAAGTCGAGGACAGGCTCTCCGGGGTCGAAAAGTTGAAGGACCGGGTCCAGCGCGCCGAGGTGGTTTTCACCGCCCAAGGCACTAAGGGACCCAAAGACCAGGCCATGACGTGTGAGATCACGCTGCGCGCTAAGGGGCCGGTAGTGCGAGCCGTCGGACAGGCGGAGGACAAGATGGTTGCCTTTGACATGGCCGCCGATCGGCTTCGCACCCAGTTAGTCAAGGCTGCGGATCGTCGTCGCAGCCGCCGCGGGCTGCGTGTTTCCCAGGTCCTAGACGTTTTACCTGAGGAGAGCACTGACGATGCACCCGATATCCTCACCACAAGGACGATCGCAGGTGACGTGGAAGTCACCGGGGATAGCCCTATCTACGTTAAGGAGAAGATTTTCCAGGCTGTTCCTCTAACCCTGGCCCAGGCTCTCGACGAGATGGAACTAGTCGGTCACGATTTCTTCCTCTACCTTGATCAGGATTCCAAGCGGCCTAGCGTCGTCTACCGGCGTAAGAAGGGATACAACTACGGCGTCATCCATCTCGACCTTGACCACGAGTAACACTTACTGAGGTTTTGAGGTCGCGGCGATGCGGGTCTTCCCGCATCGCCGCTTGTCATGGGGGTAATCGACTTTCCGCAGCTTCCGGTGCCGGCATGGCAGAGATGCCGGCACCGCGTGTTCATGGGGTAGATCGAGCTGCGCGTTCTTGGTTCGGCCGAGGACCCCCTAGGATGGGGGCGGTGGCTTCCCTATGCCACTCGTCGGGCATATGCTCGGACGGTTACGACGTCTACTCCTTGAAGGACCCGCCCCGTGAACCTCATGGATCGCGTGCTGCACGCCGGTGAAGGCAAGATCATCCGCCGACTCAACCGCATTGTCGGCCAGGTCAACAGCATTGAGGAGGACTACGTCGCCATGGACGACGACGAGTTGGCCGGTCAGACCGCCGACTTCCGTCAACGTCTTGACAATGGCGAGAGTCTGGATCGTCTCCTCCCAGAAGCCTTCGCGACGGTACGTGAAGCCTCAAAGCGCGTGCTGGGTAAGCGACACTTCGATGTTCAGATCATGGGTGGTGCAGCCCTCCACCAATGCAACATTGCCGAGATGAAGACCGGTGAAGGCAAGACGCTGGTCGGTTTGCTTCCTGCCTACCTCGAGGGCCTGCTCGGCGAGGGTGTACATATCGTCACCGTCAATGACTACTTGGCTCGGGTGCAGTCAGAGCAGATGGGCCGTGTGCATCGGTTCCTAGGTTTGTCGATCTCGGCGATCCTGTCGGACATGCCGCCGATGGCCCGCAAGGAGGCCTATAAGGCCGATGTCACCTATGGCACGAACAACGAGTTTGGCTTCGACTACCTGCGTGACAATATGGCCAGTTCGCTCAGCGAGTGCGTGCAGCGCGGTCACCATTACGCGATTGTTGACGAGGTTGACTCCATTCTCGTTGACGAAGCTCGTACCCCGCTGATCATCTCTGGACCTGCCGAGGAGAACAAGCAGTGGTACCCGGAATTCGCCAAGATCGTCTCGCGGCTCGAACGCGACGTCGACTACGAGGTAGACGAGAAGAAACGCACCGTCTCTGTACTTGGGCACGGAATCACCGTCGTTGAGGAGAGGCTCGGTATCGAGAACCTTTATGAGTCAGCGAACACTCCGCTTATCGGGTACCTCAACAACGCCATCAAGGCCAAGGAGCTTTTTCATCGCGATAAGGACTACGTCGTCGTCGGTGGTGAAGTCCTCATCGTTGACGAGCACACCGGCCGGACCCTTGCTGGCCGTCGTTACAACGAAGGCCTCCACCAAGCCCTTGAGGCCAAAGAACACGTCGAGATCAAGGACGAGTATCAGACTCTCGCCACGATCACCCTGCAGAACTACTTCCGCATGTACGACAAGCTCGCCGGCATGACGGGTACCGCTAAGACCGAGGAAAGCGAGTTCCAGAAAATTTACGGTCTGGGAGTCATCCCGATCCCGACGAACCGTCCGATGATCCGCAAAGATCAGAAGGACCTCATTTACCGCACCGAGGATGCCAAGTTCGACGCCATCATCGCCGATGTTGTTGAGCGTCACGAGGCGGGCCAGCCGATCCTTATCGGCACTGCGTCGGTGGCCAAGTCGGAGCTGCTTTCCGAGAAGCTCAAGCGTGCCGGTGTTCCGCACAAGGTGCTGAACGCCAAGCACCATGAGTCTGAAGCCGCGATTGTCGCCTTAGCTGGCCGTAAGGGGGCCGTGACGGTGTCGACGAATATGGCTGGCCGTGGTACCGACATTATCCTCGGCGGCAACCCCGAGTTCCTCACTGAGCTTGACCTACGGGAAAAGGGCTTGGACCCCCTCGAGGACCAGGACGCGTACCAGACTGCGTGGAACAACACCCTGGCCAAGTATGAGGAGCAGTCCCAGGCTGAACACAATGAGGTCGAGGGGCTTGGCGGCCTTTATGTCATTGGCTCGGAACGTCACGAGTCTCGCCGTATCGACAATCAGTTGCGAGGACGTTCCGGTCGACAGGGCGACCCCGGTGAGTCGCGGTTCTATCTGTCGCTGCAGGACGAGCTCATGCGGCTATTCAAGCCCGAGGTCATTGACCGTGCCATGGTGACCCTCAAAATGCCCGAGGACATGCCCATCGAATCGAAGTGGGTGTCGCGACAGATTGAGAGTGCCCAGAAGCAGGTCGAAGCGCAGAACTTCGAGATGCGAAAGAACGTCCTTAAGTACGACGATGTCATGAACCGTCAGCGTCACGTCATCTATGGCGACCGTCGCAAAGTCTTGGAGGGGGCTGACGTTGAGGCTGAGTTGCGTGCGACTACCGACCGCGTTGTTGAGGCGGGCGTCCGCAAGTACGCCGAGGGTTACTCGGAGGACTGGGACCTTGACGCAATGTGGAACGAGATTGGGACTGTATATCCGGTTGGTTTGGACCTTGACGAGTATGCCGATTGCCAGGACGTTGAGGAACTTATTGAGGACTTTAAGGCCGACGCCCAGGAGGCCTACGATCGCCGCGAGTCCGAACTCGGCGAGGCAACTATGCGGCAGCTTGAGCGTGAAGTCCTGCTGACGGTATTGGATCGCAAATGGCGCGAGCACCTCTACGAGATGGACTACTTACGCGAAGGCATCGGTCTGCGAGCTATGGCGCAGCGTGATCCGTTGGTCGAGTACCAGCGCGAAGGTGGCGACATGTTCAACTCGATGATGGATTCTTTCAAGGAGGAGGTCGTCGGGTTCCTGTTCAACCTCGAGATTGAAACCGGCCCGCAGGTCGGCCTGGTCACCGACGATGGGGGCAACCCGGTCACGGCTGACTCAGTGCTCCCCAAGGGGAATCGTCCACGACGGGCCTTGACCTATTCGGCGCCGGATGAGCAAGGCGAGGCAGAGACAACCTCAGAAGGCGGACAGAAGCCCCGCGGCGAGGGGAACCGCGCCGCCAGAAGATCCGCGGCGTCGAAGAAGCCAAAGAATCGCCGCAATAAGAAGCGTCGGTGAGTGGTCGACGGCGCCAGTTCTACGTGGCTGGCGCCGTCGTTATTATCCCAGCCCGACGGTCTCACAGGTGATTTTCTTCAACGTCAATAACGTGGCCACTTTGGGGTTGAGGACCAGTTCGACGGCGTCGAGACGCCAGGCACGTCTCAAGTATCAGGCTGGTGGCCAGTGGTAACCGTCTGCCCCTGAGGTCAAGCAGACCCACACCGTCGACCCGGTTGTCGTCGTAACTTACGCGTGGCTCACCAACGAGGAGCATACGGCTCCAGCCCGGGCCGCGAGGCCAACGTCTCATCGTCCCAACTGCACGAGTGCTACTGGCCTTGACGAGCTGGCTCATAGGTCGTCGTCCAGCCATCGTCTCCACGATGATGATGTGGGCTGCGCGGGTGAGCCTTACCGCCTCGTAACGAGCTTGTGAGTCATCTCCGTTGCGGCTCAGTGTCGGTGCCGATGAGACGATACATAGTTCGTCAGGCCACCAATCCCGATCAAGTTCCAAGAAGATCCCGGAATGGTCTACCAGTGCCGAGTTGAGGGGTATAGGCGAGGATGTCGTCGTCATGTACCCAAGGACAACGCATGAGATACCGTAAGCGGAAGGGTTGTTCGGGAAATCTGTGGACAACTCTGGTGAGCGAATCGTTCCATCATCTGGGATGTCGCGAACCAATATATGGTTCTTGCTCGCACTTGAGTAGCGTGGATCATGGATCTGAGGCCACGCCGACCAAGGAGGGTTCAATTGTCGACATCCACCATCGTCTTCATCCCGACCAGTGCGGAGCGGGCTCATCAACTCGTTGCTGCACCGGGGAAACAGGTAACGGCTTTCACGGTTACTGAGGAGTTGCAATCCATCCTTGATGTCACCGATCCGGAGGAAACCGAGCATGCCGCCATGGTTATCGGTTCTGTGTGGGGATTGACCCACACTGGTCGACGCTTGGTACTCGTAGCTCACGTCCCGCCTGAGCAGATCACCGACCATGAGGAGGTCGACAACGGCGGAGTGACTCTGACACATCTCGAGCCTTCTCAGATCACCGCGTGGTTCGCTGATGATGACGACGCTCACTCACGGGAGGCGGCGGAGGCAGTCAAGGGCATGACTATTGATGACGCGTGGAACGACGTCACTATCCAAACCCTTATCGGTGAGCACGAGTTGTCATGGCATGACGTCACCGAGGAGCTTCCTGCGGTCAGCACCGACCCGGAGGGTTTCCGCGGTCTTGAGTGATGCTGACCGCCTCGCGTGGTCCGGTGTGGTGTTCAGTGAGAGGCCAACCAGTCGTTGCCAGCATCCTGTTGCATGTTAAATGCCTGAGTGATGTGAGGAGCTGCGGCTTTTTCGAGTTTCTTACCAACTAAAGGCACCGACACTGTGAAGGTTCCGGTATAGATAACCTCAGTTCCGGTGGCGTCGGGGCGCACTGATGCGTGTCCATCCGCTTTCGCAGGCATGCCTTGAGGGACGATCTGGAGGGTACCCTCGCGTGATCCGTTGGGGCCGGCCGGTTGCCACGACAGCGTCTGCGTGGCGGTCAGAGTCGAACCGACGAACGTGGTGATCTGGCTGGGGGCTGGCATAGCTACGTCCAAACTCAGTGAATCCCCTGTAACGACGGCGTTGCTGGTCGTGCCACCGCCACGACGGTGGACGTCTTGCCACCATGCCGGATCAGTCATCATAGCGACGACTTGGTCGGGGGTTGCGTCGAAATGGGCCCGTGAATTGATGTCCATGCCACCATGATGCCGGACGGTTACGGCACATCTCACACTATGCCTGTGCGTGGTGGTTCACGCCAAGGCATTGACCCTTGTAGAGTTCTCGATGAGGACCACGTGGAGGTGGCCCCGTGACCATGACGAAGGTGACCTGATCGTGTCAGAGATGGATGAAGTCATCCCGGCTCTCGTGGCAGCTGTGCAAGAGCAGCATGCCACCGGAGATCATTACCGTGACGATGCGATTCGTCAAGCGATGGAACACCAGGCGCAGCTTGCGCTGCGACCTGGGCCGGTTCGCGTTGACGTCATCGTCGATCCGCCGTGGTCAGACGGGCAGATAAATTCTGTTCAGGTCGTGACGGGTGACCGTCCTTTCCTTGTCGACACTGTGGCGTCCTGCTTGCTGAGGCACGGGTGGAGGGTCGAGGACGTCCGGCATCCGATCATCGGTGTGAAACGCGACCGCGGCACGATTGAGGCGGTCGGAATGCCCGATCGGGGAGGTTGTGCCTCGGAGTCGTGGATCCACATTGATGCGACGGCCCCGCTTGGTACCGATATCGGACAGGCAGCCGAGCAACTTCGTGACGATTTGTGTGCGTGCCTTGATCAGGTTGTTTGTGCCACCGATGACTGGGGGGCAATGCATGAAGCAATGCTGCGCACTGCTGAGCTCGTCAGCGCTTCCTCAGGACCAGCCGATGATCGCGATTCGAGTCGTGAGTTACTTGAGTGGCTGGCTGATGATCACTTCATGTACCTTTCCTACCAGGAATTCACGGTTGATGGCGAGACGATGACTCCGGTCGCAGGTACTCATCTTGGCATCGCTGAGGAGGGGCAGCGATTTGACGCCGTTCCGCATAATGACGATAAGGCGACCGTTATCGTCACCAAGGATTCGGTGCGCTCGGCAGTACAACGCAATGGTTACCGCGATTACATCGGGGTAAGGATTCGTGACGAGCACGGCGCCGTCGTTGCTGAGCACCGGTTCCTTGGCCTGCTGGGGTCCGCGGCGTACACGGAGTCTGTGGCCCATATTCCGGTCTTGAGGGCTAAGGCGTCTCGTATCCTCGCGCTGTCTGGCTACCGCGCTAACTCTCATAGCGGAAAGGCGGTTGTTCGCACGATTGCTGAGTTCCCGCGTGATGACTTCTTTGAGGCGTCTGCCGAGGAACTCGTGCCGCTTATTATGGCCGTTGTCGATCTGCGTGAGAAGCAGCGCTTGCGTGCCCTGGTGCGTCGGGGCCCATGGGGTCGTTTTTTCCACCTTCTTGTCTTTGTTCCGGCAGATCGTTTCGACGCCAGCACTGTCGGCGTCGTTGAGGGAATTGTGGCTAAACGCACTGGCGCGGTGGAAGTTGACTCGACCACCATGATGGGGGAGTCCTCGCTGGTACGGATCACAGTGACAGCCAAGGTTGCTGATGGACAGGTGCTACCACCGATCGACGACGAGAAATTGCAGGCTGAACTTGCAGATGCCACCTCGAACTGGGATGACGAGTTCATCACCTTGGCCAGTGGCATTCCTAGCAACCGACGAGGAGTCGATTTCGGCCCCGAGTACAAGCAAGAGTTCACCGCCAAGCAGGGCATTTTGGATCTGGAGCTCCTCAACGGCCTGGCTGAGGATGATCTGGGACTAGTGATGTATCGCCCCGATGACCCAGCTGATCCGTCTGATTTGCGACTAAAGATCTTCAACCAACGGGCTCCGATGACACTTTCTCAGGTGATGCCACACCTGTCGAGCCTGGGTGTTCAGATTATTGATGAACATCCCCATCGCATCATATTGCGCGGGCGAGAAGTGTGGCTGTTCGACCTTGGTCTGCAAACTCCTGGTGAGCTATGGAAGGTCGCTGGACGACGTCGTTTCACCGAGGCGTTTGCAGCGTCGTGGAAGGGGGAGTGCGAGTCTGACACCTTCTCCGGATTGGTGACTGAAGCTGGACTGTCGTGGTCCCAAGTAGCGATGCTGCGCTGTATCGCTCGGTACCTACGACAGCTCGGTAGCCCTTTCTCACAGACGTACATGGCGCGGGCTTTGCGGGCTAATCCGAACCTGGCAAGGGACCTAGTGGGGATCGTTGAGGCGAAGTTCGATCCCACTGCTTTTGATGATGGAGTTGACGCCGGTCCGCAGCGTTTGGCTAAGGTCGAGGAACTGTCCGAGTCCTTCCTCACTGACCTTGAGGAAGTGGCTTCGCTTGACCACGACCGCATTTTACGCATGATGCATGCCGTCATCAGAGCTATGATCCGTACGAACTGGTGGCAGAGCGGTCGACGGGCGTTGGCCTTCAAGGTCCGTCCTACCGATCTCGGCTTTGCCCCGGCCCCGCGGCCCAAGTTTGAGATTTTCGTCAACTCGCCACGAGTGTCCGGAACCCACCTGAGGTTTGGCGCCGTCGCGCGAGGTGGCCTGCGGTGGTCCGATCGCCCCGAGGATTTTCGCACCGAAGTACTCGGCTTGGTCAAGGCGCAGATGGTCAAGAATTCGGTTATCGTCCCGGCCGGTGCCAAGGGCGGATTTGTGCCTGCTCATCTACCTGATTCAACGACCAATCGCGCGGAATGGGCTGCGGAAGGCAAGGAGTGCTACCGCATTTTCGTGTCTTCGTTGCTGTCGCTGACAGATAACGTTGTTGAGGGCAAGGTCGTCGCACCTGAGGACGTGGTTCGTCACGACGGTGATGACCCGTACCTTGTTGTTGCGGCCGACAAAGGCACAGCCACCTTCTCTGCTGTCTCTTATACACATCTGACGCTGCCGACGATACTCCTTGTGTAGATCT
>ERZ1030949.101-NODE-101-length-26327-cov-24.191306_pt1 | contig 26327 bp, 20 predicted proteins | sample MGYA00517297_ERZ1030949 | MGnify/ENA primary metagenome ERZ1030949 (study PRJEB33718, sample SAMN03159698) | human skin metagenome | collected 2014-05-20 | study: EMG produced TPA metagenomics assembly of the PRJNA266117 data set (Human skin bacterial metagenome...
GCTCTACAAAGTCGCCATTTGCTGGATTGGGGCAACAGTGCGAGAAGCCCGTAACTGCTTCGACTTCTCGATTGCACCGTGTTACATCAGAGAACGTGATTGGTCAGGCGTTCCAGTTTGATTCTTCTTTAAACAACTCTCAGCCAAGCGCAGTTCTGGGAAAAAGAATATTTACTCGACATGGCTCTAGTTTTTAATGCCCATGCAAAACAGCAGAGCCTACATTTTATCAGATACGATTTCTCCCCGGTATCATGCTATGAGTGGCACTTCCACATGTCCATACGATCTCGTTCTGAGTGCTGATCATCCCCGTAGCCCCGCCCCCTTCCATAATTGTCATTTTATCCGTGATTTCTGCGTTACGAGATCCCTGTAAATTACTAATCAAATAACACAGGGGTCGCAGCGAGCCAGTTTCGTTGGCACTAAGCGATACTGAGAACCATGAATTCGACAATGATTCCAAGTGTCGCGAGCGTTCTGACGGCAGAAGAAGCCGAAAATTCACTCTTTGGATACAAGCCCATGCTTGCTCCTAATGCCGTATTTTTAGCCCTATATGCTCTCACGACAATCGTGCATATCATTCAGGTTTTTATTTATCGTGAGTGGTGGTTGTTTATTCTTCCGATTGGAACTCTGGCTGAAATGGGAGGATATATCCCCCGCATTCTTGGTCGCGATCACGAAAAGTTGATGGATGCTGATAAGATGCGTGATACCTATGTGGCGACAATGTGTCTTCTTATTATCACACCTTGTCTTTTTGCTGCGGTCCACTTCACTACGCTCGGTCGTGTCACAACTCTTTTTCCACGAAAGTATGTGTTCATTCGGCCTATTTTCATAATGCCATTATTCGTGACGATTGACGTTATCTCACTTGTCGTTCAAGGAGTCGGTGCTGGATCATCTGCCACCGCTGATTCAGACGAAGATGCCAAGCCAGGCTCGCATGTCACCGAGGCAGGTGTGGCAGTACAATTGTTTGGATATCTCATATACATGATACTCCTTCTCACCTTTTGTCGAGCGGTAAGGAAAGACCCCCCACCAGGTATTGATCGGTTCTGGCCTATCCTCATCGCTACTTTTTTTTCCAGTTTGTGTATCATTTTGCGTTCCATTTATCGCCTTGTGGAAATGGGGATGGGATGGACCGGAAAAATCGCCACAACAGAGTGGTTTCTCTTTGCGTTTGACTCATCTTTCGTGTTTGTTGCCTGTGTTATTCTCAATATTTGGAATCCGGGTCGATACCTACCGAAGAACTTTTCTTGGCGGTACAACCCTGAACGAGATCCCTCCAATCCAAACTATCAGGGTACATTGAGAGACGAAGATCCTGAGAAGGATCGCGAGGGCGCGGTTTTTCCTGGTGATGATGAAAATTTTTATGATGCAGCCGGAGCGATTTAATGTTCACAATGCTTTGCATTGCACCCTATCCAAATTAAGTTTTATCTTAATGTCTAGACTCAAGCACACAATCAGTACCTTTTTGTCAACAATGACACATTTATGGAACGTCATTAATGATCTATTCCCTATTCCTGGCACGGTAAAATTCTATTTTTTAAATTTAATCATCGTCGGTTTCCGCTAGCTTAGGAGCCAGGTAATATCGCACATGCCCATTCTCAAATGCAAACTCAACCAAAAGAGGAACCTTATCAGCCATGTGAAGCGTAACAGCTGATGAGAGTGGGGCAGCCTTGGTGAAGTTGACAAGGTATTGAACACTGAAAGTAAGAGCCACAGCCTTTTCAAGTTGAATTTCGACGGGAACGACAGCACCAGCGGTCGAGCTACCAGCTGCTGATGTCTTGCGCTTTTTACTGAAACGGTCGCCCTCTTCGTCGTCCAAAGGATCAATGTCATCGTCATCCTCGAGACGAGCACTGGATCCTGAGCCCTGCTTCAGAGTCATTCGCGCATCTCCAATTTCACCTTCTGTCGAGAACGTAACACCTTCTTTTGTGATAGTTATCTTAACGCTTTCTCCCACGTTCGACAAATCGCGGCAAATGCGAGCGAATTCATTGGAAGACAACTTCACAACAGCGTCGTATTCAGTGTCCGGAATACCCAAATGCTCAGTGTCGATGTCCATAAGTTTAAGATCGAATTCACCAATGCGGTCAGAGCTGGAGCCTTCAAAAACCAGGTGCAAACTGTCCGCATTGTCAGCCTTGCGCATGTTCAAGATATCGTTGTTGTTGGCACTTCGCAAGACCTTAGTAAGGCTGGCGATGGCTATGCCAATGCTCATAGGACGGTCGCAACGGTACTCCTCAAAGCCGTCAGCGCGTAGCTCTACGGCTGAGAGGGCTACATGGGAGCTGTCCATAGCTTGCAGGCGCTGTGAAATGAGTTAGGTTAGTGTAGTACATACGATGCCCTCTTCATTGCAGTCAAAATTTGCATGTTCAACAAGATCCTTAATGGCTGTCATGTTAAAAAAAGCCTCATTGGTACATACCGTCGAGCACACGTTTAAGCTGATGTGTGAGCAAATTTCTGAAGACGTAAACGTACCACAACAGCCTGTTCAATTTTTGCTTCAAGCATGTCACGGGCGGGATGTAGAAGGGAATCGAGTAAATGACGCGGCGCGTCGCGTTGTAACACTAAGTACTTCTCGGCCGCAATTTAGTAAATACCGAGACACGTGGTGATCATCGGGCACAACTGTCTCTGATAACTACATAGATAAGGTTTATCGAGAAGCCATCTTTCGTTTTGACCTGGCTTCCGTGCGGCGCATTATTACCATGTAAACGGCAATCAAAATAGTGGGAAATACAACAAGTGATGAAGCAATTCCGGCAAAAGGTGTGTGGGTGCAATCACCTATTGAACCGTCATCACCCCCGCATATGGCCGAGTCAGCCGGAATTTGAACGTTCATACTGAAGGAAGTGCAATACAACGTGCAGAAGAAAACAATGTTGATGATCATACAAGCCCAAATGAGCGTTATGATGACACGGCGTTGAAAACGACTGGCACTCAATGATGATATTGAAAGGAATGCTGAATGAGTGTGGTTTAGACCGTACTCACGGTCCTGAAGTTGCGTCAACATGGAAGCGACATGGTCGAAAATGTCATCGAAGTATAATTCCAGCATATTGTTTTCACGCACAAAGTTTTTCGAGTCAAAGAGTCGCTTACGCAGAGTTCTTACGACATCTGCCTTGGGTAATAACAGCCTCGTAAGACCCATCACGACCTCTCGGACACGCGTTAGCCGCAAAATAAAGTGACTCTGGTGCAAAGCATCGTAGGTGGAAAATGCTTTCTGCTTTTTTGAACGCCTAACAAGATATTCAACATATTCTTTACTTCCCTCTGGTAGCGAACGAAGAAGTTCTTGGGCAATAAGAGACGTGCGTTTATCGTCAGGTGTTGAGAACAACGGCTCCGTGAAAAAACGGCGTATCTTGGTTGAGAGTGATCGTTTCTCGTCCTGAAATGGAGTGACGTCTAAGTCATTCGAAAGGAACTCCACGTATTCAACTTCTGATTGGAGGAACGTAACATAAGGTGAAAATGCGTCAACGATTGAATCATACAGGCTGTGTACAATCCAGTCAGCATTGTGCTGCAGGTCTGTGTAAGCGGAGTCAAGCTTGTCACGGATTCTTTCAGTATGATTGCGAAGATCTTCAAAGTGAAATGACAACACACCATGGGAAAATACGACAAGATAGAGAGAAACAGAACCAGCCGTCAAACCCTCTAGACCCTCCTTGCCGGACTCAGACTTTACAGTTTCGATGTGAACGCGCCCTTCCTCCGACGTTTGCTTAGGAGCGATGTTCCGAGCACGCGGTGTTTTTGGAACTTGTGCTTCTACAAGTCCCGGTGATAGCAACATGGTATCTTGGGTGCATTTATCATCTTTGCGCCTAGTGCTGGGACGAGTAAAACGAAAGTGGTTCTCATCTAGTGCACGAATGACAACAAAATAATACCCGAGACGTTCAAACGTTTCTACCTTCTCACGCGGTTCTTGCTTTAAAATATCTTCCACCGTAAGCGGATGCAGCGGAAAATGTTGGCTCAGCTGTTGCATATCCTTGTAGGTAGGACACCGGATATCTAGCCACCATGGGTCAGATCGAAGAGAATGCTTCGTTAGGTTAACATCAGGGAGTGTTACATTGGGCTGGTGTGGTTGTCCGTAAACATCAAGAGCAGCTTCAGGTAGATACAACTCGGCAGGCTCCTCGGGAATGGTATCAATCATGGATGGATTAGGAAGAGCACTGCCAGGCAATGGCGAAACTGAGTCAGATTTCATCTGTGGTTTTAGTTTAGTAGACAATGAAGCAAATGGCATTGGCGATGGCGCCACCTCTCCTGAGATATTGGAGCGAAAATAAGGAGTGAGTGGCACGTCTGACATGTGGCGCCCCGTCACGCGTTCCTGCTCGAAAGAGATTTCTGCATGATCATCATCTTGGGTAGGTTTTGATTCTGTGTTGTCCAAATCAAGCGCAGGCGAAGGAAGCTTCAAATAATCTTGATTGTTTAGATGTTGTATTCTTTCACTTGGTATTTCAGAGGCTCCCGGCATCCCAAGGTCGCCCGCATGGCCATCCGTTTGTCGATGATACTGAAAGTATTCTTCCATGCGCTCCCAAATTTGATTCCAAGAATGTGAGTAAACGGTGTTAGGACGTGCATCGCCTGTTGGAGAGAAAAGAGTGTATTCGGTAACACCTCCAGATAATTCACGCAGACGCCGAGCATTACGCCGAGCCATACGACTAGCTTTGACCATGTGTGCAGGGCGCTCCTGGCGCTGTTGACGGCGCTTGCGCTTTCGCTTTCGTCGCGTGCTAGTGAGTGCACTTAAGCGAGGGGTCCAGGGAGAAAATGCGGACGACATGTTGGGAGTACTGATAATAGACGTATCTCGACGAGAACGACCACTTGTCGTGGACAAACGATCCGAGACATCCATGTCATGGGAGTCTCGAGTGCTAGATGACCGCGAGGATGAATCAGCGTCTGATTCATCATTGTCTGATTCAGAGTCACTTGAACTGTCAGAGCTGTCTGCGAATAAGGCACGAATACGCGAAATAACTTGGGGGCCGTTACTCGAGTCTGAGCTGCTGCTGTGGCTTGAGTCGCTATCCGAATCGTGAGAGACAGAGCGTCGATTCATACGCTGTTCTTTTCTACGCACACTCCTCCTTGCAGCGACATATTCATCTAGACCACGGTAAACTTCGTCTGGTTCATAATTTTGTGGTAAATCTTCCGGTAAAATGCGCTGATGAGCATGGGCAAATTTTAAGCGAGAAGCTTGCTTCGTCTCGTGATCAGATCCCCGTTTTTCTTCTTCTGTAAGCACAGCAAAAGTGTCAAGGGCATGTCTTTCCTGCGTCTCAAGAGGGCGCCTGTGCCACCACCGACGCAACCAACCACCTCGCCCATTGCCCCTGTGCACGGGCTGAGGAAGACGCTCTGCGCGCCGCATTCCTGGTGTTTGGCACAATCACGTTAGGAGCGACAGCGCGCAATATGCCGCAGACTGGCGTCTTGCGCCTGAGCAAATGTTTTGCCGTAGTGGTTATGCCGGACCTGAGACACGACGCAGAGAACAAGTTCGTCTGCCATATGCACAAGGCCTGCAGCATGCTACCACGTGTGGTTATCGGCCGAGACGCGCGATACGCAAAGCAACACTAGCAGTGATCGGATCCACTATATACACCCACAAAATCATCTGCGATGATGCAGGTAAACGCAGCCTTAGGCGCTGCCCCAGATAATGTTGATGCTTATGCTTTTTGTAACTCTTTCTGGGTGAGTATTCGATTTCTGTATCCTGCTTACACGGCAGGGTGAGAATGATGCGGGCTACCATGTGATGCAAAGCTTCATTAAAAACACAACGCGAACAATGGAGGACTTGCGTGCGTATTATCAAGAGCGGTACGTGTACGGTGGCTAACATTAGTGCTGAAATTGAACATGAATATGCGAAAAGGCTTTCGAAACTTGCTAAAACCTCATTAGGCAAATATGAGACAGGGTACGTGTTTATTTAGCTCACTTAAACGGCAGACCTATGCGCCATGCCCTCGACACTGTTCGGCTTGAGACAGATTCGCAAGCTCGTTCTCATGTTCAGTTGGAAAACTCGATACGCAAAGAAGTAGAAGGGCCTTTGATCGACTTTATGCGGCGCGTTGACAGTCTTCGCCGCGACGCTCAAACATCGGTGACCAAACTGCACAAGCACAAGCAGACGCAAACACAGTACATGAATCGTGCGCGTGAAAAGTATGAAACGGATTGCACCAAGATCAACTCATACACGGCGCAGAGCAATATGGTGCAGGGTCGCGATCTCGACAAGGTGATGTCCAAGTTGGAGCGTGTCCAATCGGGCATTGAGAGCGAAGATCGCGACTATCAAAGCTACGTGCGGGCCCTGCAAGAGACGACCCAAAAATGGAATTCTGAGTATAAGAGTTTTCTTGACATTTGCCAGGACGTAGAAGAGGAGCGTCAAGAGTTTCTCAAGACTAATATTTGGGGCTTGGCAAACGCCATTTCTAGTATCTGTGTAACAGACGATGAGGCATGTGAGCGGGTGCGTGTGGCTCTTGAGGGATGTGAATCTATGCGCGATGTGCGCGACTTTGTGCGTGAATTTGCCACAGGATCAAATATTCCTGCAGCACCGGAATACGTCAACTACGCCCAGAGTATCGCACCGCCGGCTGCTGCCACTACTGGCTCAGCGCACTTTTCACGTCTTTCTACTCGTGTGCCTGACGGAATGCATCCGCCAAGTGCGTCTGTCCTAGCAACACAGACGCCAGCTACATCAAGTTACGGTGCCTCGCCTTCATTGCCCTCTTCCACACCCGCAGTTGCGCCCGGTAATATCCCGCCATCGATGCTACGACCAGTTTCGCCGTCAATACATCCAGGCACGCCACTGACACCGGCGTCTATGGCACTACAATCGCCACAGGGACCGAATGTGCCAAACTACCTCGCCGCTATGAGTCGCTCTTCACCATCACAAGTGATTTCACCGCCAACCCGCACTCCGCCGCCGTCTAATTCGAACAGAAATAGCATGTTCGCTCCTGGAGCTACGCCCCTTGCTCAAGCTCAGTCGCCCAGCATGCAACCACCCTTGGTGAGCCCCGTAGTGGCACCTCCAAGTCACACGCAGCCACCATTGCAGGCAGCATCCGTGCCCATGTCTCAGGCTGCTGCACCACCACCAGTTGACACGAATGAAGATGATCCTATTGCCAAGGCGCTGGCGAACCTGCGCTTGCGCCAGAGTCGCAAGAGTCCTACGCCCAGTAGCCGTCCGACCAGCACGATCAGTACTACAATGTCAGCTCCCATGTCGCAAGAACCACCCCAGCCAACGTCACAAGCGCAGAGTCGGCCGCCCTCACAGGTTATGACTGACCCTCGGTGGCATCGCGCCATTACGCCTGATGCACGACCTCCGCGATCGACATCACCAGCTGCGGCATTTATGCACCCTCCAGAGCGAAGCATATCGCCTCTGCCCGTGGAGCAAATCCACAGTCATTATGGCCAAGCTTTCCCTACTGAGCGACGTGCCGGTCAGGGAAAGCAGGAGCCTCGCGCCACCTCACCCTTGGGAATCTCGCTAGATGCACGGGGTCAGGTTACAGAAGACACGATGGCCGGCCGGTACGCATCCTCTGCTGAGCAAGGCACTGCGTCCGGTCACGTTTCGGGCCCAAGTTCATCACAACTCGCCCGCCCGCCGACAGGACAATACAGCGAGAGTGGTGAGCCCATCCTGTTCTATGTCAAGGCGCTGTACGACTATGAAGCATCGCTGCCGGAAGAGTTCAGCTTCACAGCAGGCGATATCATTGCGGTCACACACACAGAGCCAGACGGATGGTGGCAAGGCGAGCTCCTGGATGAAGCGCGCCGTACGCCGGGAGCTAATACTTTCCCCAGCAACTTTGTCGTACTTCTCATGTAGGTTACTCGATAAAAACATTGAAAATATCGCATCATGGGTACATAGATTTCATTGGTGATTATGCTACTCGAAGTGGTGTGCCAACGCATTTACTGCTTGAACCTGACAAGGTTAGCCTGAGGTGGTGAGAAGAAACGTACTGTTGGTAGAGAGCAGCAATGGTTGGAAGAATGAGACCCGTGGCGAAGAAAGACGCCACAGAGATACCCACAAAAGTCTTGTGCTTCCTGCCAGTGCGGAAAGGCACTGATATGGGTTAGTTTTCTGGAACAAAATTCGCAAGATAAACATACGAGACTGTCATGATGTTAGATGCACATTCAACAGAAAGAATGTATACGTACAGTCTCGGTCGTGTTCTCGATGTGCAGAGAACGACGAAGCATCATAGTGGGAGCGCGCGTGTTGCGGAGCGAAGCACGAGTTGCAGCAAAGATAGCCGACATGGTTGGTTGAGGGAATGAGCTGGTTTGCAACGGAAAGAACCACGGGGCCGGTCGAGTCCGAGCCACGTGGCGAGTTGCGAAAAAAGAATTTTTTGAAGGCATGAGCTCATTCGACAAGCCGCAACAGCCATGGCAGGAGCAGGGGCCGATGCAGACGATACTCGTCGCAAGACAGGATCTGTGTCTCATATTGGGAACAAACATAAGAGGCAGGATATGTATCAACAATATCGTAAAGACAAAGCCAAGAGCAAATTGAAACGCCGCCTGAAATTGGCCAAGGCGGAGCGCTCTTCAAAGGAGGGCAAGTCACTTCGAAGAGAGCGCCTTGCATCGAACAAGCAGCAAACTATTGAGAACACGCGCGACTTTAATCCCACAGTCTTGAACCTGCCAAATACCCATGAAGTGCCTGAATGGATGAAATCGCAAGAAGCGCCCCTTAGGTCCGTGGACGCCCGAGACGAAGAAGACGACGTCGACGAGGACGAACAAGAGGGAGAAGACGAAGAAGATCAAGAAGATGAGGATGAGGATGAAGAGGAAGCTCAAAACCACTCCGAAGCTCCGGAGCGGATAGAGGAAGAGGAATCGATCGAAGAAGAAGTGCAAGACCCCCAACTAGCCAAGTACGACATGGACAATGATCCAACTGCGCCACCGGCCATTCTCATCACAACATCACTTCCTTCCAACTCGACTTCGCCGCATCTCACTTCAGCTAATGCTCGCAGCCACCCTGCTGAGGCTGTGCGCGAGTTCATCAAGGAGCTGCTGAATGTTTTCCCAGGAGCCGAATACCGTGCACGAGCCAAGGCGAAGGGTGCAGGACTCGGCAAAATTTGCAGTTGGGCGCGTGCTCGACGCTTTGATGCAGTCCTCGTTGTGGGTGAAGCGAACAAGAAGCCGTGCTCTGTCACGCTTGTTGCTCTTCCACTCGGTCCAACGGCTTTATTCCGGCTCACATCTGTGGAACTGGGCAAGGAGATTTATGGTCATGCGCGACCCACTCCTCATACCCCTGAGCTTATCCTGAACAACTTTACGACGGCGTTAGGGCACCGCGTAGGTAAGTTGCTTCAGCGACTATTTCCTCTTGTACCAGATCTCGAGGGAAGACAGGTTGTAACGGCACATAACCAACGTGATTTTGTCTTCTTCCGGCGTCATCGGTACGAGTTCCGGTCTGCAGATAAGGCAGCTTTGCAAGAAATTGGGCCGCGATTCACACTCAAGTTAATGTCACTATCTTCTGGTCTGCCAAAGGGCGCTGGTGCATGGAACGGTCGCTTTGTGGACGAGCTCGAAGAGGTGCCTGCGGCAGACGATCCGCATGCACAAGACACGGCAGAATACTCGACTGACGATGGAATCGAGTTTAAGTGGAAACCTAAGATGAGTGTTTCACGACGCAACTTTTATCTATAGCAATGTATGTACTATACCGACGGTGTCTTGTTGCATCCAAGCACATCTTGTCGCCGATCCAGGGCCACCAATGCCGCCTCGCGGACATGAGCCAGGTATTTTTGGAGCGGCTCGGGGGAGCAAGAGGCTAGCTCTGAGAACTCAAGGTACAGACAAAGACGTTCATCGGCCACTAGATTCGGTAGCGCCAGCGCATGCGTGAGATTTTCTGCAAGCACCTGGCTCGTATCGACAAGCATGAGATGCAAACTCATGATAATTTCAGGGATATACTTGCGCCGAATGAACATGAGAAGCTCCTTGCGTTGAGAGTCGTCTTCCATATCGAATTGAAGCCAGCCCAGTTCAAGCAGCTCGAGGCAAGCAAGACGCGTTGATTCCGAAGCTTGGGCAAGCGCTTCGACCCAGTTATGGTAGTCGGTATGTGAGTTGGCGAGTGCTGCGTCACTCCAAAGGCCACGGACAGCCACGTTTTTGTTGAGCACGTCAAAGTAACTACGCCAGTGATCTAGCTCGATCAATTGATCTGGCGCCACTGAGACATCGCTCAAGACACTAAGCAGCTCCGATGGTAAGTGCTTGAGTAGGCTGTGGGCGGCATGTAAGCGGCCGGTCGACATAAATACACGCATTATTGTGTTTGTTTGCAAAATCGCGTGCGGGAATGTTGCGTCGAAGAATGTGAGCCAGTCAATAGAGAGGATGAGACGGCGCTCATCCAAGCTCAGATTCGCATTCCATTCACGTATCTCGGCCTCGTCCACGATGACCGGCACAAGCTCAGCGAGTAGAAGATCCACAGTCTTGCTCGCCACAACAGCCGGGTCCATACCATGCGGCTGAACCTGCAAAAGTGCATGTCGACGGTCTTCCAGCGATGTGTCCGGATCCATCGCACACAAAAATTCAGCATAGACTTGGTGTGCATTGTCTGGCTCAAGACTTGACGAGTACAGAGCCACTAGCTCACAGCCTTCGCCAGCATTCTGTAGAACATTCACATAAGCATTTAAAATTGGTGCGCGAAGAGAGACAGGGAGAGGGATATGAATGAGGTGACAGAATAGCGCTAGATGCGCGAAAAAACGAACGAGGCGGGCGTATACTTTGTCCTCCAAGAGTTGCATCTCGGGAAGCCGCTCGTTCACACGCGCCAAAAGATCGGGCACACTGTTTGTGATAACAGCACGCTGCACCACATGGTACGGATCAAGTGCTTCTGTTGATGCATGGGGCGTGGCATGAGCCAGCTGCTCAAAGATAGATTCCAGGCTTTCCGTCGCCTCTGCCGTGCTTTCTTCGATACGCTGCACATTGTCACTGGGCGCATTCTGAATGGCAAGTTGCTCAAGTTGCTGCTCAAAGCGAGCGTTCACATAACTCCAGAGACGCTCTTCCCACGACTCACTAACAGCAAGCACGGAAGACAAGTCGCCACACAGTGCACCATACATGGCACGTTCATACCGATCCAAAGATACGTTGAGTGCCGCTTTTCGGGCTATGCGGCGCCACGCACTCCGTGATCGGTTCCCTAAAGGCCCGTCTACACCTTCACTTGGTTCTGACATCGAAGGATCATGATAGAAAATTGCGCCACGGAGCGAGGCTGCACGCCATGATTGGCTTGTTTGTGCGCAAAGATCTAGCGCCATGTCAAGTTCGCCCGCTCGAACGTACTCGAACAGGCTACGTACAAGCGCTTTTTCATAATGCAGATCTTCCACGTCCCACGTTCCTGGGCCACGCGATGCCGCATCTGGATCGAGATGTTGCACAAGCTTTTCTCGGCCCAAGCGTGTAGAGCCTATGCCGCTGACTTGTGCACGCTTTTCTGCTCGGAGAGCATTCTTGGTAAACGGCATGTATCCTTTCCGGACTTCGACTGCGTGTCGGACTGGCAGCAGATCCTGTAGCCATTCTCGGATAATTTTAAGCTCAGAAAGCTCAGGACTATGCTGTAGCACACGCTGTACGGTGCCAAGAGGTGTTTCATACACATGCAATGCTGGTGGTATGGTGCTTGGACGCGACTCCAATATGCGTTCGCTATTGTTAGAGATGCGTGTATACGTACGCAAATAATGCGTGTATGAGCTTCCAAGTATGTTCTTCTGCTTCCCAGGCTGCATCATCGTCGGTATAATGATCTCGAAGATGCGGCACGGACACTGACGCCGCCTGCGTACGCTCAGCGCACAGATCAGCAAACACAAGCGCCGTGCCGGACTCTGGGTCAAGCTGCGCACCTACATCCAAGTTCCGAGCCGTTCGGTACGCTTGTGCAAATACCTCGAAGCTGGACGAAGGCACGTCCTCATCCATCTCGGTGGCCATCGTCGCGGGGCCGCAACTCCCAACAGCCTTTGGCGGAACCGTGAAGACACGGTCACGTGATGCACTCTTTAGAGGGGCGGTGGCTGAATGGAGGGTCCTTGCCGACAGCATGTCGATGGAGGCAGAGCGGTCGCACGCGGCACCGCCATCCCTGTCGGATGCGTTTGCCATTACACCGAGATTTGCTGCTGAGCGTGCAGCTGCAGTTCAGAATGCGACGGGTCAGTCGCCCCCGGCGCCTGCGAAAAAAGAAACGTTCCTTCCTGACTTGAACGTGCACCTCATATGCAAGGATTGCAAGACGGTGCCACCCAACATCGCAGAGGAGTTTACCAATGGTGATTTAGTTTGTGCAGACTGTGGTCTTGTGTTGGGTGATCGCATCGTCGATACACGCAGCGAATGGCGTACATTTGCCAATGAAGATGGTGACGATCCGTCGCGTGTGGGTAGTGTATCGAACCCCATTCTGGACGGTATTACAGAGCAGCTTGAGAGTCGCATAGCCGCGCGCGATGGAGGAACGGGTACGTCGCGCGAACTGCTCAAGACTATGTCTAGAGCCTCTGCGCCGAGAGATCGCTCCTTGCTGGACGCGTTTGATTCGATCCAAAACAAGTGTGACAGCATTCACTTACCGCGCACAGTATGTGACACGGCTAAGCAGGCCTACCGCCGTGTAGAACAGGAAAAGCTGTTGCGTGGAAAACAAACCGATGCCATTATTGCGGCTGCCATTTATGTCGCTTGCCGTGTGAATCGTGTACCGCGCACCTTCCCCGAGGTATGTGCGCTTACTTCGGCACGCAAGCAGCAGGTCGCGCGCTGTTTTCGGGAGATGAAGGAGGCATTCGGCCTGAACGCCACGGGCACAGGATCTATTGATGGTGCCGACACGTCGGCTGACGTGGCCGTCGCTAGTGCTGGCACTGGCGGTGCGGCACCGCTAGGTCTGGCTGTGGGTGCTACTGATCTTGTTGCACGATACTGCAACCACCTTGGTCTGGACATGTCGATTGTCCGCGTTACAGAGGCGATTACTATGAAAATTCAGGAGCATGGCTGTCTGGCTGGACGGTCGCCTATTACGATTGCCGCAGCAACTATTTATCTCGTCACACTACTTGTAAATGAACAAAGGACAGCGCGACGCATCTCAGTTGCGGCTGGCGTATCGGACGTGACTATCAAACACTCATACAAGGAGTTACTCAAGGTACTTGATCAGGTCCTCACGCCGGATATCTTGGCCAAGGATCGTCGCATCGACTTGAGCCGCATTGAGGCGAAATAAGCACACATGAAATTCGCATACCTATTTTGAGGCTGCTGCCTATGTTTATATCCTATCCGCTCATAGAAGCAGAATCTCGTTCCGACATGACCAGCACATCAGATGTCTTGGAAGCAAAATAAGATTCGTGCGTGTCACGCTCAACACGAATATGTCTCCGCAGCGCATCGCTTCGCGGGAAGCCCTTCCGACACACTCGACATACGTAGGGTCGATCGCCCGAATGCACACGTGCGTGTCGTTCAAGATCATGTTTCCGAGAGAATGCGCGCGAGCATCGCGAGCAGACAAACGGACGGTTTTTTGGTGGCTTGACTTGCCCCTGCTCCAGTTTGGTATGTCGGGCGGGGCCGCGGGATGGAGGCAGCCAAGAGATAGACACGTCGGACGATTGAGAATCTTCCGTATTAGGTACTGGCGGCGGTGTTTCCGACAACGTGCGGTAGTACCCATCAGCATAAAGTGCATTGTTTCGCAGCCCCATAGAAGAGGTAGATGTGCTGGGTAGGTGTTGAAGCACTTGAGCTGTTGAAGAAGGTGTGTGGGAGTCAAAAATGACCGGCTGAGTTGGAAATGGATGCCGTGCATGACCTGGCATGGAGAGAGGCGCAAATGCACCGGAAAGATGAGGCTGTGGCAGAGAGGCACGACGCACACGACCATTTTCATCGAAAAAATTGGAGGGCCGGGAATATGCAAGATCCATGGATGGCATGGTCGAGTATGAGTTTCGCTCATGCGGCACCAATGGCATAGACGGGACCGTTGCAAGCTCGTATCCAGATAGATGAGATGCAGCAGGAAACGATGTCAACGTAGACGGATATGGTGCGTGGAACGATGACCATGGCGATATACCAGAAGCACCTTGCGTCCACCTTTTTTCAAAATGAGTCTCCGGTGCCATATGCGAGGAGCCATCATTCAGAAACGGAGAGCTTGTGTCGTTGGGCGCATCAGGTACAGACGATCTAGTATGTGTCGACTGGAGTCATGTCAGGTCACAGCGCAAGTAACGTACGTATTCGATGGGAGGAGACGTATCATGAAGGAGCCACGAAGGCAGCTCGGGGAACACGAACGACATGGTTCATGCTAGCCTTTAGCTAGCAATCGAAATAATGCGCCAAGCGATTTGATAAGTGCTAGCAGAGCGGAGCGAGTGGTCGGAGCGATTGATTGGCACGGGCGCCCTAACTCTCGCCCTAGCCAGGCGGAAAGAGTTGACTAATCACCGGCGTCGGCGTTGCTGTCAAGCACGCCCATCTGCAGCCCAAGCAGCGCCCAAGGCGTTGTGGCCGTAGAATGCGTCTATTCATCTAGCTTCTGGATGAGGGCTACAAAGGCCTTGAAACTGAGTGGCTTGACGAGGTATCCATCGGCTCCCGCATTAGTACCTTGACGCAGAATTTCCTCCATGGAGGCACCAGACAGCATGTATGTGTGACAGCGATGTTGCGCTTCCATTTCCATGTTGCGCTGCTTCTCAATGTGTCGGATCATCATACAGGCTTGTAAACCGTCGATATTCGGCATCGAGAAGTCCATCAGCACGAGATGGAAGTATCCATGTGGCTTGGTCGCGAAGGCGGCGACGGCTTCACAGCCACCATGGGCTTCCACGTATGGTAAATGGAGTTTTCGAAGATAGGCAGCGAGCATTTGGCAGTTGATGGGATTGTCATCGGCAAAAAGAACGCGGAAAGTAAAGGTGGCGTCAGGTGCCGCTTTTACCGTTGGCGATGAGGGGGACGCATAGGCAGCGACCTCGTTAAGGGAGCGTTCAAGCTCGTTGCGATCAGGGGAAGCCAGGACATTGCTAAGGCTGGTGTTGATCGCAGGAATCGCGGATGACACTTCGGGAAGATCACTCACCTTGAGGCGGGCAAGCGAGATAGATCCAGATGGTTGTTGGGGGGCTTGCTCTAGGCATGCACGGAGTGCATCTTCCATGCGCGCGGGTCCCGTCGGTTTCTGCAGAAAATAGGTAAGGCCGCCAGCCTCACGGTATGCCTCAAGAGTATCTTCGAAAGGCTGCTTGCTGTACAAGTCTGTCAGCGAGATGAGCGGAGGAAGCTTGTCTTGCGTCAAGATTCGGTGCACAAGAGCGGAACGACTGTTCAGTAGCACCACATTCCGTTGAGTCATACTAGCGACCAGCGATGAGGCATCCTCATCTTCATGGTGCACACAAACCAAGAATCCCCACCATGTCGAAAGGTAGTGCACTATTGTCTCCTGGAGAATACGTCCACCATCCGTGTCAGTGGGAAAGCCGAACAAGTGAGCCGTGCAACTCTGATGCACATCAAGCTGGGGAATGTATGCCACATCGGAAGAAGCAGGTACTTTGCGTACATGGCACGATGTGATAATGTCAGTACCAATACCCTGTGCGCTGCGCACATCGACTGTGCCAGCGTCCATCGAGCAAATGATGTCATGTACGATAGACAAGCCTAGGCCTGTGCCACTTCCCAACGGATTTTCCTGAGAAAATGGGTGGAAAAGCTGCTGATCAAGGAATTGACGCGAGATACCACAACCAGAATCGCGCACGCGCAAAAAGATCTGCAGCGTATCTTGGTCGATATCAGTACCACTTAACGACACTTCCACGAATCCTCTCGTGGTAAATTTGAGAGCATTTCCGACGAGATTCATAAGGACACGACGAAGCCCACCACAATCTGAATGGACGTACCAGCCATGCAGACGTTTTTCGATGTTGACCACAAACTCCACGTCAGACCATCGCTGAGCACGCTCCTCAGCTGCCCCCTGCGGATCGTACATGGAACCGATTTGGTTATCGTGCAGAGGTGTCACTTGGTGGCCTAGTGCATGGCTGTCACACACTTCTTGTACGAGACGGGATAAATCAAAGTCGCTCATGCTGATGTTCCGTGGACGTTGCTGAGATCCAGAGGCTCCGCCAGACAGCTTGGTATAGTCTAGCACATGATTTACGAGCTCCAAGAGACCGTGCCCACATGACTTGATCGTCTCCAAATAAAATCCTTGAAGCTCATTTAGGCCTGACTCACTGAGTATATCTGTCGATGCAAGAATGCCGTGCAGCGGCGTGCGGAGCTCATGCGACATGTTGGAAATAAACGTCGACTTGGCTCGGTCAGCGATAAGCACTGTCTCTTTGTCTACCACGTCGAGCATCATTAGTCCAATGGCCTGGATATGTTGATGCGCGGTGTGCTGCATCTGATCGATCATGAGAGAGTAGCAGTTGGGAAGGCAGTAAGCACACACCAGCAGTGATGGCTGATGCTTGGCACCCCACACTGGCACGGCAAAGACATCCTCTGCCTCACGAGGCAGGAGTCGGCGTATCACAGGTGGCACATGAAGACGAAAGCGATTTTCGTCGTCTGACTCGGTGAACATGAGAAAGTCTTGAATTGCGCGCACGTCGCTCATATCAAGGGCCGCTTCACGCTCGGGGACATGCACTTGGCGTTCGCTCGACCCTAGGATCGAAAGGGGTGCAATGTGTGTTAGACTCATATTGGGATCCATCGTGTGCGAATGGACCACCTGCGGATTGCTGTTCCCGTCTTTCTCAAACGGTTTCTGAATCATGATGAAATTAGACAAATCAAGAATGATCACGTCAGAAACATGCATTGACGATTGGAGAGCGTTGGCGGCGAGATGGTATATCTGGTTACAGCCTTCTTGCTCCATGGTCACATGTGGATCGACCACTGGCTCCATGCGAAAGGTACGTAACAGCGATTCTGTACATCCTTTGAGCTCATCGCGGCGAAAGACCTGGGCTCGGTTGACGGCCAGGTCAATGTCGTTGATAATCATTTGCTTCATGTCGAGTATAGAGTGAGCGGCGTCTTCCAAAGCTGAGCCATGCCTAGGCTTGATATCACCCATGCAGCACACGCCTAATGCCTCATTATGGGTATCAAAAATAGGCGTGCATGCAAAAAAGCGCAATTTGTGTCGACTTGCATGATGTGAGAAGCGCCAATCTTCCAGGGCATCCGGCACAGCAAGGACTTGATTCAAAGGTAGGTACAAGGCATGCGACCAAATACTCTGGCACAAGCCTGTTTCGTCAGGCTGGATTCCATCTTCTGATGCATGCGTCCACTCAGACATGACTTGGTAAGGAGATAGATCCTCATTGAGACTTTTAGAGTGAGGCGCCATAATTTTGACAGAAACATACGGCAGCTGAAGAAGTTGAGATAGTAGTCGGCAAATGCGGGATAGAGTGCCGGTGTCATGCTTTTTGATTTGGCGACTGTACCATACAGCTCGTAAATGGTTGATATGTTTAGCATGTGTATAGGTCGGCAAGTACCCTTCTGATTCGTATACTTGCTGCATCTTTTTACCTAGTGCGAGGGTATATGAGTCTTGCGGGGGATCTGCGAATGACGTGCATGAGCCGGGCTTCGTATGATGGCATGCAGAGTCCTGAGGTCCAGTCACATAATGAGCAGCAAAAGAGGCCCAGTCATCTACAGGTCCATTACACATACTTTGCGATGTGTTAGCGTCTGCAGTCACAGTTACTCGGTCACCCGTCATGCATCGATGCACAAAGTTTGTGCTTTGATGCAGTTCGACAACCAAGTCGCACGTCCCTTGCCCAAGGAAAACAAATTCGACCCGTCACGCATTAGGTGAGGCCTTTTTTAGTCAACGAGGTTATTGTACATTTTACTAAATCGAGGCTACGGCGACGACGACGTTGTAGGCGCTGCAGCCGCAACACTGGTATAGGCAAAAGCGTCTTCCTGCGTACGTGCCAGGATGTCATCGATATGTGTGGTACGCAGGCGCATAGCTTCCATCTCAACATTCGCATCACTCAATTCCATCAAGGCACTTTGGAGGGCAAAATGAGGCGAAATAGATACGCCACCTCCCCCCTTAGAGCCTTTGTTCGATGCCAGGTAATAAGAACGCACATGCTCCATACGTTGTGCATGTAACTTATGGACCTCGAGTCAGCCGTACGCAAACATACCTCGTCCATGTCAGGCAAAAAGGTGCTTGAACGCGCTAATGGCTCTTTATCACGTGGGTTATGATTCAGCGATGTTTGAATTGGTCGCACATGAAGGCCTGGTGGGGGGACACCCCAACGACTGGGCGGCCGTGGCGTCGGGTTCTCTGATCGAGGCGTCATGGGTGAATCTCTCCTGCAAAGCAACACTGAATGCGACTCACCCCTGAACAGTCACGTGATCTCTCCTTCTTGGAAATGAGCATCGCTTGCAAAAGTAGGGCTTCCTCTCCACGGTGTGAGAATCATGTTTCGCGCATTTGCACCCGCTTGGCGCTTGCCGAGCACAAACACAGCTGCGCTGATGTCCAGTCGCACAATTAGAAGACAAGCTGTGCGCTTTTTGTCAGTTACGTCGCAAGAGCCCAAAACACAGCCTGATTCATATACCTCAGCAGGTGCACAAGAATCTGTTGCCAGTGGCTTAAAGGTCATGTTGCCTGGGCAGTCGTCTCTGAATTTCAACTCAATTTCTGGTAAAAGTGCATCGTTCATGTACTCTCCCGCCGCACTCCCCCCTCGTCAAGACCCGCTTCTTCATTTCCTTGTTAACCTCCTGATGCGCGATGGTAAGAAGGCATCAGCTGAGCGATACGTTGCAGACATGCTCTCTGAAATGGCCAGGCTCACGAATAAAGATCCACTTCCACTTGTATATGAGGCAGTAGAGCTTGCCAAGCCACTGCTCCGCATGCAGACACGCAAACAAGGAGGCAAATCTCTCCAGGTGCCCATGCCACTGAATGAGCGGCAAAGTACGCGTCGTGCTCTTAAATGGATTATTCAAGCGAGTGACCGCCGCGCTGACCGCGCCATTAGTCGTCGTCTGGCCGTCGAGATGCTAGCGATTTTGGAAGGAAACAGCTCCGTGCTCTCACGCAGAGATGAGCAGCACAAGGTTGGCACCATCAACCGTGCCAACGCCAGTGTTCGTATCTAGTGTAGATCAGCGTTTATCCAAGAAAAAAAATTAAACGATACAGCGTTTGGTGCCAACATAGATGGAAACTGCGCTCTGTGTTGAGAAATTGGCTGGCAAAAAGTGCTCCCAACGTGGGGCTCGAACCCACGACATTCAGATACCTCTTCGTAATCGAAGAGACTCTATTAAGAGTCTGACGCTCTACCGACTGAGCTAGCCGGGACACACTGAGAAAGAAACCAGTTGACTATTTGTTGCATAGGACAAAGGTTCTGCGAAATAAAAAGAACTCCCAACGTGGGGCTCGAACCCACGACATTCAGATAACTCTTCGCAATCGAAGAGACTCTATTAAGAGTCTGACGCTCTACCGACTGAGCTAGCCGGGATATTGCTTGGCATTAGAGGAACATTTTTCAACTTTGAAAGATACGATATCAGCAAGAGTTAGAACCAATTACGCTGACGAAAACCGAACAACTCAAGAAGACTTTGTGCGAGTTTTCCCAAAGCACTTTGGGTTTTGTTGACAGGCTGTCCGAGTACGCGAAGATTCCAAGCCTCTTTCCCATCGACATATACACGTACCACGACTAGCGGCTGCTTTGGATCGCGTGTATCCACTTCAAACTCGGTCCACTTGTGGTTCCCATCGGGGATATATTTAAGCAGGGTTTCTTCGCCAGGCGGGTCGATCGAGTGCTCTTGCGCAAGTGTTCGTATAGGAATGTAGAACATAGACAGTGGACTAGTGCTGAACTCAAGCACAGTATCTCGGAAAGATACCGAGGCAAACTCATGGCGGTCGCCACTTAAGAGAATGACATTAGGAACATACTGAAGGATATCGAGTAGTTGCTTGCGCTCTTCATGATAGAATGCCCAGCCATCAGTACGTCCGTCTAGATCTAGAGGGCCGCCCCACAGACTTGTGAATGGGACTGACGAGGCAATAAACTTGAATGTTGCTGTGTGATTCACCTGTGCAAGCCAAGAAAAAAGAGCATCACGCTGCTCTTCTCCAAGGATGGTGGGTGTTTCAACAGCAGATTGAGGATGTGTGCGGTGCCCACGCACATCAAGAACGAAGAAGGCTGTATCGCCGTATCGGAATGAGTAGTAGTGCTGGTTCTTGACCGCAGGTGACGGATTCGCATGACCAATATATTCGTTCCATGCATTTAAGCCTGCATGAATGCCAGCTGGTGCCTGAGGTCTATCCTCATCTTCGGTTGCATTAGTGTACCCAGCGCCGCTCCAATTATTGATAATTTCATGATCGTCGAAGATGCCCATGACAGGAATGGATTGGTACACGCGACGGAATGAGTGCGATGCAAAGACGTTGCGATACAGTTTGCGGTAAGAGCCAATATCTGGACCTTCGTACCGCGGTACATCGGCATAGATGAGATCGCCGAGCTCGAGTAGGAATCGAAGACTAGGCATTTTCGAGCGGCGGAGGTAGTGATCCGCCATCAAGTCAAAGCCACGAATACTATTCCGTGAAGTGATGCCGCCAGGCTGCGTTCCGATACCAAACATACGCAAGAGCCAGTTCCAGCCCCAGAACTGGGCGGGGTGGTACGGGAAGTCAGGCTTGATACACGAGAGGGTAGCAAAACTAAAATGATTCGGATCGTCAAGTGGAATGCTCGATGTCTTGTTCGTCGGAACAAACTTGCTTTTCCCATACGCTGACAAACGTGAGTCCGGCCATGTGACGAAAGGTATGGGGCGTTCAGGCATCGGAGCGAAGGTATTATTGTGCACAAAAGCAAGGCGCCATTCGTATTTAGTCGCAGGCCACAAGTCAGACAGCGTTGCCGTAGCTGTCCAATCCGATTCGTTTGACAAGTGTAGCACTGGTCCACGCTCCCATCGGCGTGGATCGCGTACGGTGCTGGGAGCGCGGATTTTGACTTCGCTCTCATGCACACGTCGCCAAACTATGCGTAGAGGTGCTTCATTGATGTCGGATGCATCCACGAGAGCTTCTTGAATGCCCGTTTCCCACAGACCCGTGACACGAGGGAGCGGTTCGGGGTAGCGAACATGCAGCGTAGCCGACGAGGAGCTTAGAGCACCGACGCGGGCGAATTTGAGAGATGCTTCACGATGAGATGGAAACAAATATGGCATGTAGTAGAGGTCAAGCACGAACAAGAGCACAAGGGTATGCACGACGAGCTGCACAATATTCCATGGACGGTTCGATGCAGAGTGCCCAAACACGAGCGAGGAAAGCGAGGGCATCCTGCGAGTTTTTTGCGAGGCTACTCGTACATCATATAGTACCCAGATAGCGAGGTACCCGAGATAGAAATGGATCGCATAGAATCCAAAGGAGCCCGGGATGACACGCAGGAATAGGTAGGCAATAGTTCGGAATACGACGCTAAACATGCTCTGGAGGACCAGCAGCTTGTCCGATCGTCGCACAGCCACATCCCGTATTCCATTGGTTTTATTCGCGTCGGGGGAGTATGTATCGGGCACGGGCTCACGAGCTTGTGCCGGGGGATGGTCGGACATGAATAAATGCACGATGGATGGGGTGGCGCCGGGCAGGTGTTGGTCTGTGTGCACGTCACGTGGACGAGAGATGAACGGCAAGGTACGTCATCCTCTTCGTTTGACCGCGATGCTCTATTTGCTGGATTATGGCGCTGGCAATATCCAGAGTCTAGCCAACTCACTCACCAAGCTGGGCTATACCTACGAATGGGTTCGTGAGCCATCTGATATATGCAAGGCTGATAAGCTTCTATTTCCAGGCGTTGGATCGTTTGCAAGCGCGATGGACGCACTACATGCCAAGGGCTACGTGGAGCCACTGCGTGCGTATATTCAGAGTGGCAAGCCACTGATGGGCATCTGCGTAGGTATGCAGGTCTTGTTTGAGGGATCAGATGAATCGCCTGGTGTGCCGGGTCTGGGTATTGTGCCTGCACGCGTCGGCCGCTTTGCCACACAAGATGCGTTGGGTCGTAAGGCTGTGCCGCACATGGGCTGGAGCCTAGCCAATGTTGTCGAATGGGACGGCTGCGCTGATCAACGCCATGAGCTTGCGAGGAGCTATGGTATGCATGATTCAAATCCGTCTCACTACTACTTTGTCCACTCGTACCGAGTCGCATGGGATGCGAATGTCGCCGAATGGGCGCTAACAACGACCCAGTATGGCAACGAGGTATTTGTTTCATCGATTCAGCATGCAAACGTTTTTGCCACGCAGTTTCATCCTGAAAAGAGCGGTCAGGCGGGATTGGACCTGCTGGCTGCATGGCTGCGGCTGGAGCACGTTGAGCCTGTGACTCGCGTAGGACGTCCCGTGTTATCCACCGAGCACATGCCGACACGGCGTATCGTGGCATGTCTGGACGTGCGCAGCAACGACGCAGGTGACTTGGTGGTAACAAAGGGAGAGAGCTACGACGTACGTGAGCGTGGCGAACAGGATGCTGGCGCCTCGCACGTGCGCAATATGGGCAAGCCTGTAGAGCTCGCACAGCGATACTACGACGAAGGTGCCGATGAAATTGCCTTTCTCAATATTACGTCGTTCCGGAACTGGGCTCTGAATGACCAGCCAATGTTATCCCTGTTGAACGTTGCGGCTGCCACGATATTTGTGCCGCTCACCGTCGGAGGTGGTATCCGTGACTTTACCGATCCAGATGGCACATTTCATCCCGCGTTAAAGGTCGCACATGCTTACTTCCGTGCTGGCGCCGACAAGGTAAGTATAGGCAGCGAGGCAGTCTATGCGGTGGAGCAACTGCTTGCGCGTGCGAATGAGGCGGGTGATATGTCGGGCGATCCAGTTGCAGCGCCTGGTGCAGCTCTACGTGGCGATACCGGTATCGAGCAGATTGCTCATGCATACGGTGTTCAGGCCGTGGTGGTGAGTGTGGATCCCAAGCGCGTTTACGTCGAGAGTGCCGAAGCAGCGGGTGTGCATGCGCCCAGCGTCGTATTTGGTCCTGATGAGCGGCCTGAAACGCGCGGACAGCCGGTGTGCTGGTGGTACAAATGCACGGTCAAGGGCGGTCGTGAGGAACGTGATGTGGACGTGGTACAGCTAGCACGTGGTGTGGAGCGCTTAGGAGCAGGCGAGTTGCTCGTGAACAGCATTGATCGAGATGGGAGTCATGCGGGCTTTGACGTGCAGCTTGTGGACCTTGTGCGCAGCTCTGTCAGTATTCCTGTGGTGGCGAGCAGTGGGGCTGGTTGTGCTGATCATTTTTGCGAAGTATTCGCGCCTCGACCGGAGGCCCAAGGGGCGTCCATAGAGGCGGCATTGGCCGCCGGAATTTTTCACCGCCAGCAAGTTTCGATCGCCAGCGTTAAAGCTAGGTGCACCAGCGCTGGTTTTTCTGTGCGGCATGCATAGTTTCACGGTGATCGCTTCTTTGGCCAATAGTAAATGTGATTTCTATAGGAGCCAACCCCACGCATAAAAACAACCAAAACTGATTTTCGTGCAAAAATGATAGCAGCCAATCGTATGCGAGCATAGTTGAATTGTGTCGTAACCCCACTTTCTGAGTTTGCATGACGCTTATACGTCGCTCAGGCATGGGGAAATCCGGCCAAGGAGACACCGTGCATGTCGTGTGACCCAACCTTCCATGCGCGGATGGTCCTAAGCCGCATGCGAATGATTACGCAGTTGTTTTTGTTTCACATGCCAAGCTTTGGAGACAAAAGAGGGGAAATCATGGGGCTATAAAAGATGCGGGGAAGCACATGAGTTCTCGGTATGGCCCCTCTTCTCTGGAAATTCGCTCTTCTTTGTCTTTTTCTGCTGGCCTACACTTCGGCTGAAGTGTTGGAGCGCTCCCCTAGGCCCCAGACTCCAGATAAGGATCCGTTCTATGATCCGCCAAGTGGCTGGGAGGAGAAGGAGCATGGCACTATTCTTCGAAGCAGGAAGGTTGACATTGCCTTTTTCCAGATCGCCAAGGTGAAGTACCAGGCGGCGTACGAAATTTTGTACCGTACGTCGCGCACGGAAGAAGACCAGCCTTCGACAACGGTCACCACGGTCATTGTTCCCGAGAACGCAAAGAAGGACAAGCTGGTCAACATGAACGTCTACGTCGACGCGAACGGAGCCCGGTGTGTGCCATCTTACGTGCTGCAGCGCAACGCCAGGCTAGCTACAGACCCTGCTCTGAGCTACCAGCAAGTCTTGTTCTCGACCATCCTGGACGAGGGATACATTCTTACGGTGCCCGACTACCAGGGACCGAAGCGTGCCTTTGCCGCTGGCCGTCTTGAGGGTCACATGGCCATTGATGGCATTCTCGCCACCCTTAACCTGAAGGAGCTGGGCCTTAGCAAGGACACCAAGGTCATCGGATATGGTTACTCGGGCGGTTCCATCGCCACTGGATGGGCTGCGAGTCTGCAGCCGAACTATGCGCCGAACCTGAACATGGTCGGATGGGCGTTTGGCGGCACGCCTGCCAACTTGACTAGTACGCTGGAGCACCTCAACTTGGGCACGGCTGCTGGCTTTGCTGTGAGTGGCGTGGCGGGTATCGTGGATGAGTACAAGACGGTGGCTGACTGGGTCAACGACAAACTGACGTTCAAGGGAAAGCATGCTCTGGACTTTGTCAGGGACCACTGCACGGTGGGTATTGTACTCCGCTACCCCTTCACGAATGTCTTGTCCGACAGTTTCATGAAGGATGGTGCCCACCTGCTGCAATCGCCGATCATGAAGAAGGTGTTGGGCACGCTCAACATGGGTGTGCGCCGGGATGAGACGCCTAAGGCACCCGTGTACATGTACCATGCCAAGTTGGACGAGGTGATTCCGTACCGCGCGGCCCACGATGCGGCCAAGCGCTGGGGCGACCACGGTGCCGACATTCTGTTTGAGGAGTTTACGGGTCTGGTGACGGGCCACGCGTCCACTGAGCTGCTCAATCTGCCCAATGTCCTGCTGTTTATGCGTGATCGCATGAGCGGAAAGCCGTTTATCCATGGTTACGAGCACAAGCACACACACAATCCCCTGGAGGACCCGGGTGTGATTGCCAAGGGATTCGAGGCGTTGGCGGAGACGATCAAGAATGCCATCGACAACACAGTGGGTATGGGCGACAAGCACATGAAGGCCAAGATTGAGCAAAGCCGTCGCAAGAGGATGGTTTCGTAGAGTTGAAATCGCATTGGTTCGCAGTAGGGTATCGTGGGTCCTAGGACAGGCCCATCATGCGGACGCCTTCGTCCATGTCGTGGCCTTCGGCATGCGTGCTGACGTGCGACATGTCCCAGGCGACGCGCGATCCAAGTCGCAGACCAATGGCGCCACTGCCGTACCCCGGCCCCGAGCCGCCCGTGCCTGGCGATCGAGCCAGGGGTTGCCATGCTGAAAGGGTCGGGGACATGGGCCGTGGGATCGCGATGGCCGGTGGCGTCGCTGCGCGCGCATGTCCGGGACAATACGCGTTCGAAGATAAGACTGGCGTCGGCACACGACGTGCCGTACTGCCGCTGTGAGCCAGGGGTGAGGACGAGGGCGAAACAGTCCCTCCGCCGCTGGCACTCCATAGCGGCCAGCGTGGTGATGCGATGTGCGTGGATGCGTTCGTGACCCAAGGTGGAAGAGGTGCTGGACGTCGGCGTGTCATGCATGTATCATCGTCCCACTTGCGCTTTGTGCCCGTCCGAGGACTGGCCGCCGGTGGAAGCGGTGGTATAGGAGGAGGGGCCCAAGCGAGGGGCACGTCCACGTCCTCACACATGAGGCCATCGTCCGCGGGTGGCAAAGCCATAGGATACAGGTCCGACATGTCTTCCTCTTCTTCTTCTTC
>ERZ1030949.102-NODE-102-length-25190-cov-15.280326_pt1 | contig 25190 bp, 17 predicted proteins | sample MGYA00517297_ERZ1030949 | MGnify/ENA primary metagenome ERZ1030949 (study PRJEB33718, sample SAMN03159698) | human skin metagenome | collected 2014-05-20 | study: EMG produced TPA metagenomics assembly of the PRJNA266117 data set (Human skin bacterial metagenome...
TCTACACAAGGAGTATCGTCGGCAGCGTCAGATGTGTATAAGAGACAGACCCACATCCCCAGACATCCGAGTGGTCAGCGCTCTTTACTCCACGAGCACCACCCTTGTGCACGGTCCACCGTGAGCCAGCCATCTCGCGCCGCGTCACCAAGCCAGGTGTGAATCACGGACGCACCTTTTGGATGTGCGCGCGGCCCGTGGGGCCTGGGTATGCCCAGCAAGCCGTGACGCCGTACCGCTGCCGCTATTTCGCTTGGGACACAGACGTTAGGCGGCGTCGATAGGCCACTTGGCGACGACATGCGGCGCCATATCATGCGTGCGAGTGTGCCAGTACAGGTGCGCGGCCCATGCGACCATCGCGGCATTGTCGACGCACAATGAGAGCGGCGGAAAGTGCAGGGCCACGTCCGATCGACCATGCTTGTCTAGCGCGCACCGCAGCCTGTGCCGCAAAAACTGATTCGAGGCTACACCGCCACTGCATACGACACTCCGAATCGACATGGGATCCATGCCCGAGAGCTGCCAGCCGCGCTGCTGGGGCACAAGCGCGCGCACGACTTTGTCCTCCAGCGGTGCAAAGGCAGCGACCTGGAAGTCGTATGCCAGCGCTGCTTTGGCGGCATGGGACATGGCCGCTGCGCCACCGACTCGGGCTATGTGCCGCGCCGCCGCCGAGCGTAGTCCCGAGTACGAAAATGAGGGTGTGCCGAGCAGGATGTGGGGCAGCACAGGCTCGTGCGGCTGTGCCTGCGCAGCCAACGCCTCGACGAGGGCACCGGATGCACTTTGCCACCCCAGCTGCAGCTCGCGTGCAAACTTGTCAAAAGCATTGCCGACCGAATCGTCGAGGGTATCTGCAAGTATGGCGAAGCGGTCGAGGCTATGCACGAGCACGAGCATCGTGTGGCCCCCTGAAACAAGAAGCGTGAGAAAGGGGAACGCTGGCGGCTGCGCCTCTGTCAGAAGCGGCGTGAGTGCATGCGCCCGCATATGGTGCAGGTAGACGAGGGGCTTGGCGTGCACGGCCGCGAGAGTCTTGGCGGCCGTCATGCCTACTGCCAGGCAACCAGGCATGCCAGGACCGCGCGTCACTCCGATGCCATCCAGGTCGTGGATCGTGAGCTGCGCCTCGTCGAGGGCCTGCGCGATCGCACGCGGCACATGCCGGTGATGTCCTCGCGCAGCATGCAGCGGGTGAATACCCTGCGTGTCTTGGTGGTTCTGGCGCACCACGACGGACGAGAGAACGGTTCGATCTGAGCGGACGACCGACGCACACGAATCGTCGCACGAGCTCTCGATCCCTAGGATCGTGCGAGCTGATCGCGGCGCCTGTCGCGCCACCGAACGGCGAAGCATGTGGGTGGAGGTTAACTGTACACTTCTATGCAGGAATGGCTGTGCCCCGGCTCGGGGTGGCACCGCTGCTTGCACTGCGGCACGGGACACGTAAATACATGGCGCTTGCCAGATGCTGCGTCGCTGAGCTCGGCGACGCAACGCCCGTCAATGACATGACCACACGGCAAGGCCCAGATCCGGTCCTCGCCCACTCCATCGAGGATCAGCGCGTGGTGGCATCGCGCGCAGATAGGCGTCGTATTTGGTATCTGAGCGACAGCATCGCGGTCGCCGCTCGAGACCCGCTCGACGTCAATGGCGGGCTCGATAATACTTTGCGAGAAACCTGGACTCGGCGCGAGAGGGTGCGTCCAAGTACGATCAAAGCGCTTCGGTAGAGCTGGTGGCGACATAGCATGGCCACATGTGACAGCTGGTGCTTCTGCGTATGGTCGCAAAAGCGTCTGAGGCGGCGTGCCATGCTGGTGGGCACGCGCCACGTAGCGCGACGCAAGCATTTCAAGTCGTTCCATGAGTCGGGTGCGGTCGGCATGTGACGCGGGCGCTCGGCGTACGCGTCGGGTATACGGCCCGGGAGGAATGCCCTCATGGATATGTTGGCCTGCAGGCGCCTCAGGAATCGCATCTACATCCACCACCGGGTGTCGCCGTCGTCGCCGTCTCGTGCGGTATGGCGGCGATACAAGCCGCACATTCAACACAGATACATCTTCATCAGGGACCGAATGAGGTTGGGGTGTGGGCGACTCGTCCGTCAGATCAATCACGGACGAGCGATTCATGTTGATGAGCGCCACACGTACCTCGTACCGCCCACGAGCAGCGCCGCTGGCGTTGCAGGTCACTTGTTTTCGGCCGAGCCGGCATCGCCTTTTTCTTGGGCGAGAAAAAGCCAGCACATCTTTTTCTTCTACCCATCCGTGTTTTGGTACGTACGCCTGGGGCATGGGCCTTGGCATTCAAAGATGTGTCTACATTCCTTTCCCCGGCCTACACGACCATGCCGAGAATACAAGGACGCCTGTTTGCTGCAGGCATTCGTTTCTTGGTGCATGCCAGCGCCTTTTTGTCTGAGAATGTCCTTGGCCATGCCGTGGTGATGAATGACGCTAACATGGCAGTAACAATAGGTTTGTATCTCAAACATGTTTCCCCCGCGATGATACACCTGGTATCCAGCCAAAATTCGCAGTTTCCACTCTAGGACCCACGCAACCATGTGTTGGGGCACTTGGCTCTCCTGCTGGAAAGATTCACCTCATGGTCCATCCCCAGGGAGGCACAGCTCGAACCCAATATGAACTGTGCTAGTGACCATGTACGAATCGTTCGGATCTGGTCTGGATAGCAGCCGGCTCTGGTCCGATGAGGGTCACAGACCTTCCTTGGAAGTCTGAGGGGACGCACCACTCGCTTGCGTGACAGAACTAACATGGCAGGCAAAGGTACGCACGCTCAATGCGCCGTCGCTGGCTCCTCTACATGATGCGCGTATACACATACGCTACCATGCGAGCTTAGGAAGAGCCGTCGTCAGTGCTCATGGGATGACCTGTGTATTCCCGTGCTTGTCGGCTGTATAGTCTTTCTTCGTGGATTCCGTCACGAACGTCGAGTCCGCGAATCGAGAGGCACGCTGTGTGCTTCGGCACAAAAACAGCGTGATACTGTACGGCTCCATGAGCCCGGTCGAGTACAATGGACGCCGATGAGGCGCGAGGCCGAAACTAGTGGTTGCTGAGACTTGCCATCTCTGGGTGGCATCTTTAGCAGGTGCAGGCGGCGGGTCGGCGACAGCGCTATGCGGTGGATATAGCTAACATGCGCAGAATGTGGACACGGAATGCAATAGGGCGATGGGCTTTGGGTTCTGTGATGCGCCCCTTTCACAGCACAACGAGCGTAAGGGCCCCAACGTCGCATTATCGCATCACGCTGCGGCGTTCAGCAATTGGATTGCCTCGCCGTACGGGCCGCGTAGTTGAGGCCCTTGGTCTGCGCAAGCGACTCCAGAGCGTCTACCATGCTCAGACGCCTGTAATTGCCGGCATGATCCTGGCCATCAAGGAGCTCGTGCACGTGGAGAATGTTCGACAGCTGGAACCCACATCAGAGCAGCAAGAGCCCATTTGGGTGAACGCAGAGGGCCATGTTGTCGATGCAGGTCGAGCGGCGCGCAAGGCGCCGCGCGGTTTCAAGGTGGTTGGCAACCTCATGGACGAGCAGCGCGATGCATCTCTGCGCGCATCGCGTTCATGACGCCTTTTTCCATTGAGACTCTCTTCTTTTATGATACCCGTACGCTCGTGATATGGCGAGCGTGTATCAAAATCTTGTTCCTGTGGAACGCTGCCCCGCGTGATAGATAGCGGCTTAATGATAGCAGATGTACAGTTTGATATGGCTCGCTGCCCTCGTTGGTTTTGGCGTGATTGCCACGTGATATGTGCCTAAGCGCTCAGGACATATTGCTTTAGGTTGGGTCGTGTTGGCGTGTGCACTTTTCCGGCCCTTTGTCTACCTCCACATGGCGATCTCGCATGAGATTGGGTCATCGATCATGCAAAATGTGACAGGGTGGCGCGACTCATTCTAGTAGATTCATTCTTTTGCCACAGTAGTGGGGTGACGTGGACAAGCAATAATTTTACACTTTTGTTGAGGTGGCACCATTTCCTTGGGCTGTTGACTCATATTATTGCGTGCAAGCCTTCCCACCGTTCCCATCGTATATATTGCAACACATATTCTGTCTTCTTTCTCTCAACTTCCCATGACCACGTCTGTGTTCACAAAATCCTTGCCTGCATCTGTCCGCGATGCAATGATTCTCTCGCTTCGCAGGACTCCACCCTATCCCTCGAATGGGCACGGGGGTGATTCCCTACGACGCCTCGTCCTTCAGCGGAATGCACTTGGATCAGCCATGGATGCTCAAGATACTGGTTCGACGCGTCACATGCCACTACGGAAATTCTCTGCTGAAATGTCGGCCTATGCAACAGATACTCGAACCAGACAGAGCACGGTTCGTCATGCCCATGCTCCCCTTCGGAAATCGCGCTCTGCACAAGATCTCGCTGTTTTGTCTGTGGTTGGTGATCCCTTGGCCTCGAGCACACACGAAGAGCTTCTAGAGGATATGTGGTTTGATCGTGTTATGGAAGATCTCTCACTCGATGATACCGCTTCCCATCGTCGACCTTGATTGTGTCGCATGCTTCATTCGTTGCATTTTCCTTTGGATGTTTGTACATTAGTCTCGCCACTCGCCATGTTGTTGTAGATAGTACGCCAATGGTCGTGGTTTGATTTCATTCAGATTTGCCTCTGTTCTTGTGGAGCAGCTGCACGATTAGCAGACAATGGGCCAAATTTGCTTTGTCTGATACTACCACTAGGCTTTTCGGCTATGCAGCCGATTCGATCGAGCCCCGTCGGTATGAGATCCCTGCGCTCATATGCCCTGCTCGCCCTCAGCACCAATAGCCCGCGCACTACATTAAAAGCACGGTACAACTTACCCCCTTTTTCTACGCACTATGGGCTGACTCGGCTCTTTCCTACAAGCATACGTTTTCACTCCCAAGACCCTTCTTCCCTGAAGTCTGAAACCTCGCCAATCCCGCCGGCTTCGCCACAATCGCAACCAAAAAAGTTTAACCTGCGTCCCTACATGGACCTTATGCGCATGGGTAGACCTATTGGTACTTACCTGCTCTATGCGCCATGTGCCTGGTCGATTACCATGGCGGCACAGTATACGAATGCACACCCCAATGTCTGGCTCACAAATCTGGCTCTCTTCGCCGTAGGAGCCTTTGTCATGCGCAGTGCAGGGTGTGTCATCAACGACATGTGGGATGCCAAAATCGACGCCAAGGTGGAACGGACCAAGTCTCGACCGATTGCCTCTGGCGCCGTTTCGTACGGACAGGCCACCACCCTACTTGGATTGCAACTCTCAACAGCATTGGCCATCCTTCTTCAACTGAACACGTATAGCATTGTCCTAGGCGTCATTGCTCTTGTCCCGGTCATCATCTATCCAACTATGAAGCGCTACACGAACATGCCTCAAATCGGCATGGGCATTTCGTTTACTACGGGATCTTTGATTGGTTGGTCAGCTGTCGCAGGATCATGCTACTGGCCAGCTGTCCTCCCCCTCTATGCCAGCACTATTATATGGGGCATTCACTATGACCTGATCTACGCACACCAGGACAAGGTGGACGACAAGGCAACGGGTGTTGGGTCGATGGCACTGCTGTTTGGCGACGAACACACGAAAAAAGCGCTGACAGCCTTCTCCATCATCTGGATGGCACTACTCGCCTATGCCGTACAAGTACAATCGCCTATATTTCCCTCGTTTTGCGCCGAAAATGGCGACGCTCTCTCGTTCCAGGACTGGTTCCAGCACACACTTAGCACAGGCCACCCATTTTTCGCTGTTTCATGGCTCGCCACCGCGGCCCATGTCATCTGGCAGATTCGTACGCTGAACATGAACAATCCTGCAGACTGCTGGGCCAAGTTTTCAAGCAACCGGATTGTTGGTCTTATCATCTTCTTGGGTTTGGCCGCTGACTATCTGTATCAACGCATAGAGTTGAACGGCCAGGCCGAAATTGCACGAATCAAGACTACGTAGGCATTTGCAGGAGCGCAATTATGGGGTTAGGATCGATCGGATCTAGCCTTCGTGGGTCGGGAAATGACGGCATTCATTTCCATTATAGCGCGTTGGGCAATTGCGCCAACGAATGATTAGTGTACGACGAAGTGGCTGTCACATGCATCGCTCCATAATCACGCGCACTCTCGCCATTATTGCAGCACACCGAATTTATGTACCAATCAGCATGGTGCTCACGCAATTGACGACGATCTCCTCAAATCGCATCCCGATATAAATACGCCACAATGTTAGTAGCGTAACGGTGTATAACACTGATGTGGCTCAAATACTTCGCTCTCAGCTTACTAGTTAGCGCATCAATTGTGCAAGCGGAAAACCCACTAGCTACCAAGGACCAGAAGGAGCTAGATGAGCTGTCCAAGTCACTGCTTACCGAAAAGAGCCTTGATGGGTTGCGCGAGAAGGCGCGACAGCAATACGTGAAGTCGCTCCGGAAGTACCACGTCCAGCTTACCGACGAGGTGAACAAGGATCTGGACGTCGCTATGGACGAACTTGTGTTCAGTTCTATCCAGAAAGCTGTAAACAACGATCCTTCAAATCCCAAGGTCTACTGGACTGATACAGCCAAACGCACGCATGATTGGTTCGGCCTTAATGTGCCGGGTGGTCGTTATTCCTACGACAACCCAGACTGTATCTACCGCATCATTCCCGTGAGTAACAAGCACAAGTACAGGATTCGTGGTCGCCGCTTCGGGAACGGCACGGCGGACCAGTCATTTTCTGTGATCAACAATCCCAACTCTCAAGGCACTGTTGCCGCCCTCTACAAGCAGGACCTCAAGGTCAACGATGATGGAACATACGAAATTATCATTAGCTCTGGCAAGAAGGAGGGCCAAAACCACATCAAAAGCGATTGGAGCGCCAAGCAGGTCTTTATCCGCAACAACCTTGGCGACTGGTCGAAAGAGACACCTGATGAATTATCTGTGGAGATCATCAGCGACTCGAAGAAAAAGGTAACCAAGAAACGTAGCCGCAAGGATATCCTCAAAGATGCCGAGAAAGGTCTTAAACAGTCCATATTTTTCTACGGATTCGGAGCATTAGATTTCAAGACCCTTTCTCAACCGCTCAACCATTTGCCGAACCCTCACCAGTCGAGTTTGCTCGGCACTCTGACGTCACAGGCACAATCATTCTCGCATTTCAAGCTCAAATCCGACGAGGCATTTGTTATTACTCTCACGTCCGGCAAGTCGTCGTACTGGGTACTTCCTGTGACCACGATGGGACTCTTGACGCAGGATCCCGAAAATAACATTGTTAGCTTCAACCCTTATCAATCGGCTCAGAACAAAAACGGCTCGTATACCTTTGTCCTGTCGGCCAAGGATACAGGTATCCGCAACTGGATTGACACTTCTAAATTGTCTCAGGGTACCCTGATGGTCCGTTGGCAAGGACTTCCCAAGGGAGACGGCACCGCAAAAAGTATTCAATTGTACTCACAGGTCGTCAAAATTGATGAGCTCGATAAAGTTCTCCCGTCAGAGACCGAGAGGCTGGACAAAGATGGACGACAGAGACAAATTGAACAGAGGCGTCGCGAGTACCAACGTATTCACTTCCAGTGAGCCCATGAATCATAACCAGTCCGGGCTTTATGATAGTTCCAACGCTATCTTCGCTAGTGTTGTATAGCCCCACTCAGCATTTCCTCATATCTGTCAACAAGTCCAAGCGGGTGGTGCTCAATTCGATGAGTAAACCAGTGCATGTGGATAGGAGAAATTGTGGCGTGATAGGCGCACAGACATTTTTGAGACATTTTTTTGTGGCGAAAAAATGGCATGAGCTCAGGCTGTGTATCAGCCCCGACTCTTTCCGTCTCTTCAACACCGACCCTATAAGTTCGGCTTTTGTTACCATTCACAAAGCTATGCTAAGGGAGATAAAAGTATATACAGAGCAGCGGCCGAGTGATCGGCGGTATGTTCTGATTCAATTTGCCGGTGTAACATAGAAGTTAGAGTGAATTAGCTAGGGTGCTACGTTTGTACAGCTCCGGATAAATTGCATTAAGCCGCGACAAGTACTAAGCGCGTCTCTGCATGAATGAATGCCTTTAGTTAGGGCCGAGTCATAGTGGCGTGTAGGATGAGACTAGAATGCCTAAATGACTTGGAGCACACCATTCTTGCATTGATTCATGTGAGTTTGTGTCCTTTGCGGAGGATGTTTGTCCAATAGCGTGACATCACGTCATTACTTTTTTTAATGCACGTTGGGCCGAATCTCAAACGTGCGCAGTCATTATGCGGCCATACGGCCGTTCTTATACGTTATTGTGTTCAAAGGTATTTTTTGAGTTCTCTGATTGACTGTATTTTTTTTAATGCTCATGGGCGCAGCAAATGGACATCGCCACTGGCATCCTTGGTTCGCACGGGCGAATATTGGCCGATAGGAACAAGGAGTCGATCACATCAATTGTGAGGGTGCCCAAGAGTCCATATTCTAAAATTTTCATCTTCGCTACGAACACTTGATCGACTTTACTGACCCTCTACCTCATTCCTCGTGTCGATTCGTGTTCCCGATAACTAGTCCATTCTAGCAGGCTGGTGTGGGCATTCAGGAACACTACATACCTATTTTTCTCGCTCAAAAGACGATTTACCTCATATACCAAATACTCCTTGAGGTAAATCCCCTCCTGTCAGACTGGTAAGCAAGCATGGAAGTTCATCTGCGATCGTCCCGTGGTAGATCTAGGACCAGACAAAAACACTTTGCTTCGAAACGCACGACGGGCGCTCGGCATGAAGATGAGCAAATTTCTTGGATAGCAGATGATATCTGCACTCGATGTGGTGCTGCTGCCCCCTATGGCAAGCTTTACTGCTCCACCAAATGCCGGAATGCCGACATTGCGTCAGAGTCTTCCATGAGAAAGGTCGAAGAAGATGATGCTGTACAACATGATTCACTCAATCAGTTACGCTACCCAATGACTCTATCGCCACATCTGACGCCATTTTCGATGAAACCTGCCCCATCATGGAGGAAATCGAGCGCTCCAAAGCCTGCACGCAATGACACTTCAACATGTTCGTTGCCACGCGACGGTGATTCTCTGGACGTGTGTCGAGCCCATGCGCGGAAGGCATCTCAATCAAGTGATTCTGATGTGTCAGATCTTATCGATACTGATTTAACGACGCCCTCGCCTTGGCGCACTGGAATTGATGCTCCAGATGATTCCGATGGCATATCTGATCTCGACGATGCGGAGTTTAGGCTCCCACCTTCTGTTATTGGTTCTGACCCAGCTTCAATGCCAGTCACATCAGGTGCCACACCCTTGAATATTCAGTCTGGTGCACGTACGCCGAGGCCCCATAAGTCTTGTACTTCGCCAGCGCTTTTGCCTCAACTTACTGCACCCTCCCAACATGTCCAGTCACCCATACTTTTTCATCGTATGCCTAGCTCCACGAATTTGCCGTCTTCTTTGGGATTTATCTCTAAAATATATCCACCACACAGCCTCAGACACTCTATTCACACTGGGAGCTGTGAAGGCAACAGTTTTGGGCAATGCACCCCACAACTTCGACGGAGCCCGCCACGACGTGTCTCGCCTGAGCGTGAGCAAGGCGACATGTTCAATCCCAAAACGCTGTCCAAGGCTTGTACGATCCAGCCCACATACCCTCAAGAGGCCAGCATTGTAAAATCTTCTCCCGAGACTGTGCGCCCCACGAGCCAGGGAACTGTGCTCAATAGCAGAGACATCAATTCTGCACCGCAGCATTGTACGGGCCCCACCTCGCCGGGCGTAGAGGCCATGGACAAGGATGATAACGAGGAACCTCAGCGTGGTCGGTCTCGTACACGTCATGGGCACTCTTGTTGTACGGGTCGTCGAAAGTCTCTTTGGGCAACTTGTCATGCATGCTCGCTTCCAACTGCGAGTCTCTCTTCACATCAGGTGCCTGGAAATGCACGACTTTGCCCTAGCTTGTCGTCTCACAACGAGGAAAATACCAAATCACCAATTTTCTAAAAAAATATCGACAAATGCATCATGCGTGCTACGTTGATCCCCACCCGTCTATGTCTTGTAAATGTTACTCAACACGTCGATATCAAGTATGATTCCCAACAGTAGAAACCACTTTGCATACCCAAAATTGTGACATGAAATTATACTATATATGATCTAAGTTTGCGTGGTGTTTCGAGGCGGTCTTTCTTGTCGACTCAGAACTGCCGAGTCACTTGTAGACTCGACGTCGGAGGACTGTTTGACAGAATTTCTGCAGAGACAAATATGCGTAGACAGCAGGTATAAACTAATGCTAAAATGGGGCGCCATATTCTACGTCTGGCGAAAGGAAGAGACTTACATAGGAGGGTAATGGGTAGAGGCTGGGGTATAGTATGTCATGGTAAGAATATTGCCATAAGTATTCGGCACGGAAACGTAAACCAAGCAACAAAGCCAGAGCAAAAACCACGATACAAGCACTCGTGAATAGAGCCCGAATCACTGATATATGGGAACCACATAGTTGGGACCAGAGGGATGGGACCAAAGAGGCCTTTGATGGGTCTGTCGACGCTGCGTGCTCAGATGACAGGTCAATTTTCGTCACAAGCTCGCCCAAGCGGTGCCGAATGTCGTCCAGACGTTGAGCATATTCGGCATCATCGAGACTGATTTTTTCAAGGCGCAAGTCCATAGCTAGTGCATCCGTTGTATCTCCATCTTTCTGCGAAAACATGCTGTCAGAGGCATTCTGTGTCTTGATGAGATGCATCATTTGTCGTATTGATTCGTCGCCATTCTGCCTATCTGCCAACTGGGACCCATGAGTTATGAGCTTGAGTAATTGGACCGTCTTCCACAAATCATACGGTATAGTTCCGTCTTCGGATTCAGACCGTTGAGTGTCGGGTTCAGGTTTCGACTCCATTGAGACCGCGTCGTTGGTGAGAATCGACCCCACTTCTGACTCTGCCACGATATGGTCAACGTCAGGAATACTCGCATTAGGTTTCAAAGGAGACCCTTGAGGAATTTTGTGCTTTGAGGGGTATATAGACGACTCCAATGGATACAAAGACATCTCACGATGTGGTCGTTCGGCCTGAGGAGGCGAGTATGGCGGCGAGGTAGAAAAGCTCACACTTGTGCGCGTTTTAGATTGTAACGGCGATTCAATTTCACTCTCGTGAAGTGAGTCGTCCAGTTGAATGGTAGGAGGCGGCGGCGAATGCTGTTTTGCCTCGCGCGATTGCATCTCTGCTAGCAACTCATATCCACTAGACCATCGCTTGGCATAACGGTCTCGCTCTTGTTCTTCTTTTAAGCGTGCTTGAGCTTCCTCCTCCGTAATCATATGATATACTTCCATAATACTTGGTCTTGATGCATGGTGACGCTGTATATGCCGCGCCTGTGTTGTCATGCTAGCCGAAACAAAGTAGAAAGGCCCAGGGCCACTAGGGCCAAACGTGATATTCATTTACTAGAATGCGACATCTACGCTAAGTTCCGCCATGCACGAGAGTATTGGTCCTGTAGTATAACGGTTAGTACGAAGGTTTCTGATTCGATGTGGATCGGGCATTCCTTAAGCCGCGGTTCGACTCCGCGCAGGACCTTTTTTTCGTCTTGCCTTTTTCTACTTCGCACAGTTCCCTTTACCGTAGGCACAAGAGACGGGGCTCATTGGTCAGGATGGACATGAAGAGGTCGCATGGCTTATGTACTACGTAGTGAATCTCGGAGCCTTGGCTGTACAGTGTCTTAACCAAGTAATGAGGTCGAACAGACATATCGCACAGCCAAAAACCCGCTATGTGGAAATAGATCTGATAATAGAGCAAAATGCGATCCATTACAGACTAGTCACACACAAGCAAACCTGTGGGTCCCAATGAAAGTATACTAGGGTCTTTACAGTATCATCATTTACATCATTGCCATAGCAGCGACAAGAGAGACGGCGACGACAATGGCGGTCATGCCGGCCTTGACATGGGCCAGGTCAGAGATACCAGCGTCTCCATCACCCTTGTCTGACGAGTCGTTCTTCGAGTCCTTAGAGTCGTTCTTAGAGTCTGACGATCCGCTCGAATTTGACGAGTCGTCCTTCGAATCATTGCCTGAGTTCGATGAACCCGACGACGAGCCCTTGCCGGGGTTCGCGTAGCCGTTCTTCTGATCAGCAAGCGAGACTACCTTGTAGGTAGCCTTATCGTCCGTCTTGATGTTGTTAATGTCAGGGAGACCCTTGGGTTCCGTCTTGCCATTGATAAAGTCGTTGTAATCAGGGTATGTAATGTCCTCAGGGTACGGGTTTGTCACATTCTGGCAAGCAGTGATAGGGACAATGTGCTTGTAAGCCTTCGAGATAGTGGGCTCCATCTTCATGAACGTCTTCATCGTGTTCGTGTTGAGCTCGTGGGCCAAAACGATGGGGCTCTCCTTGTCGGCCTTACCGGCGATGTTCTTGTAGTTCTGTTCGACCTGGGCTTGGGTAGCGCCTTCGCCAATCTTCCAGTCGTTTGTGTCGTCCTCCCAAATGATGGTGCGGAGACCAAGACCGGCAGCAATGGCGCGTACACGGTCATCCACGTCACCAAAGGGTGGACGCCAGCACGTGGGTGTGACGCCAGTAGCGTACTTGATGGCGCGAGCAGTGTAAAAGAGTTCGGCAAACACTTGCTCATCGGTAAGGGTAGTCGTGTAGCGGTGAGCCCAAGTGTGAACGCAAATGTCGTGACCGTCGGCCAGACCGCGCTGGGCCTGGTAAGGGAAATTGGCGACATTGCTACCAATGTAGAAAAGGGTGGCTTTCAGCTTCTTTTGCTTAAGATAGTCGTAGAATTCGTTGTGGGCACAGTAGGGACCATCGTCGAACGTGAGTCCGTATGTACTAGGCTCAGGGCAAGTGTAAATGTCAGGCATCATGCCCTTGTTGTTGTGCTTCGGCTTCGTGCACTGGCTAGCAGTCCACCAGCAGTCGGGGTCCTTGCTACTGTCGTAGCCACTGTTGTCCACACCCATATTGGTTGCACCGCCTTCACCGGTCTTGCCCTTCTTCTGCTTGACATCCTTGGGGATGATACCCGAATCCTGGATCTCCTTCCAAACCTTCTTAGCCTCCTCATCACCTTCTTGAATCGAGGCAATACGGCTGGGTTTGGGGAGTTTCTTTTGATTGAGCAGACGGGTCATGGCATCATCACCGTACTGAATGCAGTCCTTTGGCTGATCGGAGTCCTTGATCTTGGCCATGTCAGCGGCATTGTTCGGTTCCTGAGCACGGCGGAGTAGGTGGGCGTGACGAGGATGCACACCATTTTGAAGCGTGGCAGATGTGCTCGCAACCAGAGAAGCAGCGATCAGGAGCTTGGCAGACAGTTGCATGATGTGGTGGTAACGGGAATGAGCACGATGGAGAGTGTGAGTACGTCAATGTTATCTAGGCTCTGCCGGACCACTGCGCATGCATGTCACCTTCGTGTAACATGCCTGTCATTTGAGGAATGTATGTGATGGGCTGACGAGCCTGACTAAGCACAGACACATCCATGCCAGATCTCTGTGCTATCCAATCCCAAGGCGGTTTCGTGTTGCACGATTATCTCAACATGGAATGTGGAAGGACATGCTGAATAATATGAATGTGGCAGTGCACAAGTCAGGGGCAGGAGCGCGCATGGGCAGGGCGTGGCTTGTAGAGCGGTGGGACGGCGATCGCGCGCGTCAGCCCGGGATGCGGTGCTGAAGAGCAGGACAGTGGAAGTGTTGGCAGCGGCTCGTATTTTGTCGACGTTGGGAATTGCTGTGGAAGATGCTTGTTGGGTGTCTTCAACGACGGCCATGTGGGGGTGCCTGTCCGGGGCTGTGCGCCGTCATGGTCGTGTGAGAGTTTGAATACGCAAGGCCCCCGCGATCGTCAGTGAATGGGTCCTGTAGTATAACGGTTAGTACGAAGGTTTCTGATTCGATCTGGATCGGGCATTCCTTAAGCCGCGGTTCGACTCCGCGCAGGACCTTTTTTTCTCCCTCGCTGGCTGAGGCGCTGACGCGTCATTACGGCCACGTGCGTTTGGATCCACAGGCTCATTTTTTTTCCTTCCTTCACGACGCGGCTGAGATGCAGGACGGAGCGGCACCGGCCACGATGCCGATCCGGCTTCGTACGTCGATTCCTGGCTGCTCGATTCCCTATGTGCCGTATATGGTGCCGGTAACGTGGCGCCGCTCGCAGCTTTCGACGCTTGTGAACAAGGTGCTAGCGACGGCGCAGGATGATCGCGAAGCATATACGTCTGTGCCGTTTGACTTTATTGTGGATGGCACGCTATTGCGGTGCTCGCTGGAGGAGTACCTTGCGCAGCAGGGGCATAGTGCTGAGACGACGCTGGAGCTGGAATATATTAAGAGCACCATGCCGCCGGCTTATAAGGATGCGGCGCGGCAGGATGACTGGGTTGCGTCGGTGGATGCGGGGCGGCCTGGCACGATTTTGACGGCCTCGTATGATGGTATTGTGCGTGTGTATGAGGCGGAAGCGTTGCAGAAAGAGCCGTACGCATATACGCCGGCGTACGCGTCGTCCGTCTCGTTGACGACGGCCAAGTGGCTGGGCACGGACGCGGTGGTGACGGGCAGTATGACGGGCACGGTGGCCGTGTGGCGTGTGCCTGGCCAGGAGAGCAAGACGGTGCCTGTGCTGCAGGCTGCTGAGCTGGAGCACCATACGTCGCCTGTCTCGTCGGTGGATGTCGCGCCGACGGCCTCGGCGGACCGTGTGGCGGTGCTGAGTGCGGGATGGGACGGTTCGATCGCTCTGTGGGATGTGCCATCGGATGCGCGCTTTGCGGCGTCTTCGGATGGGAGCAAGAAGCGTCGCAAGCACGCACAGGGTGCCGAGGTCGTGGATACGGGTGCGGCTGCGCCGGTGCCGCCGGCGCCGACGATGGTGCTGCAGCATGTGGCGCCGTCGCTGGGTGCGACGGCTGCGCGGGCGCTGAGCACGGCGCCGACGCCTGGTCCGAATGCGCGTACGCTTGCGGCGTTGGCTGATGGGGACCGCCGGATTTGGAGTGCGGCGTGGGATGGCAGTGTCAAGAGCTGGGACGTGGCGTCGGGCGGGTTGTTGCAGGGGCAGAAGCAGACGGACAAGGTGCCGCTGTGCCTGGATCCGCTCTTGGCGCATGCGGAGCTCGTGTGTGGGCACATGGACCATTCGCTGGCGATGTACGACTTCCGCGATGCCGTATCGAATGCGGCTGTGGCCATGTCGGGTGCACATGCGGCGCCTGTGAGTGCTGTGCGTGTGCATCCGACGCAGGAGCACCTATTTGCGTCGGGTGCGTACGATGGGCGCATCAAGGTGTGGGATGTGCGTTCGCCGCGGCAGGCGCTCTTTGCAGTGTCGGATCCGATCGCTGCGAGCGGCGACGGAGGCGCGTCGCGCAAGGTGCTGGGTCTGGACTGGACGCCGCGGGGCGATGCGCTGGTCGCTGGTGGCCAGGACTGTCGTGTGTGTCTATACCAGGGTACGTAGCCTACCAAACGTCGCAGCGCGTACGGGGCGCCGGGCACTCGAAGGCGGCGGCAAAGGGCGCAAAGTGCGAGAGGGCCTGATGGAGGCGGCGGGCGTGGCGTGCCGAGCCGCGTTCGGCCCAGAGCTGGGCGTACGCGATGAAGAACAGCTGTTCGTGGGAGTAGAGCACGAGGCCGGGCAGCCGCTGGTTCTGTTCAAACACGCGCATGCCGCCATTGTCGAGGACGTGGTGCCATGCGCGGTAGCTGTGGGCGAGGCCCGCGTCGTCAGCGACGGCTTCGTGGGCGTCGCGGCCCTGTTGTGCCAGGCAGGTTTCGAGCTGCGCGAAAGCCTGGGCTGTGGCGTTCGACCACCAATCGCGTTTCGTGCCGTAGGCGTCATAGTGCTGGCCGCATGTGCCGTCGAGGGCCTGCGACATGTCGCGCGCCAGGAGCGAGCCGAGACTGCCGAAGCGGAGGTACATGGGCGCGGCCGTGTCGAGGACTGGCGGGCGCAGGAGTCCTGCGCCGATGTCGAGCTCGTTGTGGGCGGGCAGGTACGTGGCCTGCGTGGCTGTCCACGGGCCGGAGCGTGCGTGGTAGGGCGATGTGCCGAGCTCCGAGAGGGCGTGCCGCATGGCGTGCGCTCCTGCGCGCCAGGCGTTCTGTGCGCTATCGTGCGATACGGGGAGATCGGCGTACTGCTGCCCGAGGTCTTGCGCACTGGCGGATGAGGCGACGTGGATCGTCAGCGCCGAGGCCTTGGCGAGGGCCGTGCGCCTCGTCTCGGCGTCGAGCCATGGCAGCTCGTACAGCCGCCGAAAGTAGGCGGCGCGAATGTCGTCGGCCATGCGTGCGGCGTGAGCGGTGGTGGCGCTGGAGAGAGAGGCCTCGGCGACGTAGTAGCGGTGGACGAGCGGGCCCAGGGCGGCCTGCATGTGCCGTACGCAGGCGCGGCGTGAGCCGTCTGGCAGGGCGCGCACGGCTGCCCATGCCGCGTAGGCGCGCCAGATGGACTCGGGCGTGGCTGTCCAGACGTGGTCGATGGAGCGCAGGAGCGTGGCGCTGGTCCGGACGTGCGTTGGCTGCGTGCCGAGGGCGGCGAAGTACGCGTCCCAGTCGACGGACGGCGCGAGACGCGCGAGCTCGTCGACCGGGAGGGTGGCGTCGGGCGCGGCGCGGGCGAGGCCTGCGTGGACGCGGTGAATGTCGGTGGCCTGGGCGGGGAGCGAGATGCCGGCGTGCTGCAGCCGAGCCAAGCCCGCTTGGATCTCGCTGACGGACGCGGGGGCCGGGGGAGCGAGGTGCAGTGTGGCGGTGTGGGCGGCGGAGCTCGCGTCGGGCTGGACGCTGAGCTGGCCCCACGCCTCGAGCGCATGCGCATGCAGCCACGCAAGCGCGTGGGGCCGGTCCATGGCCAGCAGGGCGCGAACGGTGTCTGCCGCGGGCTGTGTGTCGTTGGTCGTGCGGCACGCTGCGTACCACGCCTGCACCATGCCGAGGTTGTGTGCGTCCGCGTCGGGCATCTCGCGGGGGATGCGGCGCGTCGCGAGCTTGTGGACGGCGCGATCGACGTCCGACGCCACCTCGTCGAGCACGCGCGTGCCGTTGGCGCGCTTGGCCTGCGAGCCGCCGGTGGCGAATGCGACAAAGTCGTCGCATGGGTCGATGGACTCGTCGAGCGCACGCAGGACGCGCGCGCCCGTCTTGACGCAGTGGCGCGACACGCACACGTCATGCATGCGGCGCCGGTCGTCGAACTGGATCAGCGTGTACAGCCCCGTGACGACGAGGCACAAGCACACGATCATCAGCACGATATCGCGACTCGACAGCACTGACGCATGCTCCATGCGCGAGAGCGACTCTTGCGCGGCCGACAGCGTGTTGGGCCGGGGGCGCCGCCCGAGCAGCGGCGCCTGTTCCGACGAGCGTCGAGGCATGACGACAACTCCACATCTACGTGTCACTACGCGCCGACGATCGGCGGCGGGGGCAGTGGAAGGCCGCGGCCCACGGCGCAAAGTGCGTGAGCGCGTCGTGCACGCGCTGCGGCGGCGCCTGGTGTGCCCACAGCGCGCCGTACGCGAGGAAGAACAGCTGCTCGTGCGTGTAGGTGAGCAGACCGGGCAGGCGCATGTTGCGGGCGTACGTCGCACTGTCGCCCGCGGCGAGCAGCGCGCGCCATGCCTCGTAGCTGCGTGCGAGGCCGTCGAGGCGTGCGGCGGTCGATGCGTGGCGCGTGGCGGGGCGCGGCGCCTCCCGCCGTCGGCCGTCCGCGTCGAAGAAGCGCCCGGGCGTGTCGATGGCGTGCGTCATTTCGTGCGCGAGGAGCGTGCCGAGCGCGCCGTACTGCAGGTACATCGGCGCGTCGCGTTCGTAGAAGGGCAGCTGCAGCAGGCCGGCGGGGCACACGATCGCGTTGTCGAGCGCGCTGTACGCGGCGTGGGCGTCGGTCGTGTGGCGCGCGGCGAGCGACCCGCGCGGCCGCTCGCCGCCGAGGAGCGACCATGCCTGCCGGTGCGCGTGCATGCGCGCGGCGAGCACGTTGGCCCAGTGTGCGCCGCCGATGGGCAGGTCGGCGTACCATGCGTCGATGGCCTCGGCGTCCATGGCGTTGGGCTGGGCTGGCGCGCCGATGTGCGCCTGCAGACCATGGAGCTTCGCGCGTGCCTCGGCGCGCGCGGCCGCATCGAGCCACGGCAGGTCAGGCAGGCGCTGGGTATACGCCGTGCGGATCGCGTCGATCATGCGCAGCACGCCACGGACGTCCGGCTGCGTGTGCTCGGCAAAGACGCGGCCGACCATGTGGCCCAGCGCGGCCTGCAGCGCGGCCCTACACGAGGGCGCAGGCTGGAGCGCGCGCGCGGGCCGTCCGAGCGGCACGTCAGGCCCGAGGTACGCACCCGCGTCGCGGATCACGGCCCAGCGCAGGTAGGCATGCAGCGTGCGCGTCGGCGTGCGATGGAGCAGCGCGGCGAGCTGCCGCAGGTACGCCGGGCTGGTCACGAGGACGCGGTGCGGCTGGACGCGCGGACTGTGCGCATGCAGGTACGACGGCCAGTCGACGAACGGCGCGAGGACTTGCAGATCGGCCGTCAGCAGCGGGTGGTGCGTCGCCGCCGGGTCGGCGAGCTCGGCGGCCGGCGGGAACAGCTGGGCGAGCTCGTGCTCGAACGCGACGACATCGCGTGCGTCGCCGTGGACGGGCGCGAGGCCCTCGCGCACGAGCGCCTCGTACCACGTCCGCGTCGCAGCGTCGTCGTACGCGGCGGGCGCACGCAGGCCGAGGCCACTGGGCACGATGCGCGGCGTCGCGGCGTGGGGCGCGCGCCCCGGATCGCCATCGATGATCGCGTCGAAGAGCACGGGGAAGCCACGCGCATGCAGCCACGCGACGGCGGCGGTCGTCGCATTCGGCGCACGCAGCTCGAGCGACAGCTCGTGCAGGAGCTCGAGCAGCGGGGCCGCGCCCGCCTCGTTCTGCGCGCGCGTGTCCGTGCACGCCTCGTGGAACGTGCGCAGCTTGTGCAGGCTCTGCCGGTCGGCGGGCGAGACGTCCTCGTCGCGCAGGGTCCAGAGCAGGTCCTCGACGAGGCGCTCGTTCTGCGCCTCGACCTGCTCACGCACGCCGTGCGCCGGCGCCCCCGGCGACGCAGGATGCGATGCGCGCCATCCCCCCGTCGCAAACTCGTCAAAGTCGTCGCATGGATCCGCCGACTCGTTGAGGAAGCGCATGAGCTCGAACGACGCCACCAGGCACGGGCGCGTCGTGCACACGCGGTGCATCATACGCTCGTCATCCCGCTGGATCGTGTGCACGAGCGCGCTCACGAGCAGCACGAGCAGCACGACGACCAGCGCCAGCTCAGGCACACGGCGCGGCGGCGCGCGCGCCGCGCGCAGCAGCGGCTGCCTCTCGGTCGCCTCGCGGTCCGTCCGGGCCGCCGACATGGTGGAGGGGTCGGCCGGCGCCTCGCTGGCGCCCGCCGCCCTGCTCCCTGGCTTTGGGGCATGTGGAGCCGGACACGGAGTGCGTGGCGCCCGGGGCGGTGGCTGAGCGTGCGGTACGTGCGGTCGGCCACGCCGCATCGGAGTGCGCCGGCGCCGCGCAAGTCGACGCTGCGTGAGATGCTGGAGCGCGGCGGGCTGCTGCCGGCGACGTCGGCGCCGTTCGACTTTGTGTCGCGCCAGGCGCGTATGCCGTCGGCGTACACGTTTCGGCGCACGCGGCTGCCGGTGTCGAAGGCCAAGGCGCTCGCGCAGGAGAGTCGCGCGCTGCGTGAGCAGGTCGCCTCGGACTCGGCGCCGCCGTGGACGGAGGCCGAGCCGCGCCCGACGCTGCCGCTCACCTCGACGCATGTGACGTCGGGCGAGCTGCCGGAAGTCGCGGCGTTCGCGACCGCGCAGTCGTACCACTTTGACGTGCTGCTGAGCAGCGGCCGGCTCCCGCTGAACTGGATCTGGCTCGAAGACCGCGAGGTGATCTACATTCCGTCGTGGCCGGCGCCGTACACATCGAACGGCAGCGTGTTCCTGTTCCGCTCCGGGTGCTACGTGACGTGGGGCATGTCGAGCGAGCAGAACACCGCGTTCTACCGCGACGTGATCGCCGGTGGCGACGTCCCCGTCGAGGAGGCCCGGCACGAGGCGGTCGGCGACGAGGCGATGGAGTACGTCCACATCCCCACCGAGGCGACGCGCGTCGTCGGCGACCTGATCGTGCTCGGCCAGCGCCGCGACGACAAGGAGCAGCGCCCCTCGCGCGCGTCGTCCGCGGTGCCGTCGCTCACCCTGCAGGCCCGACTCGCCTTTTCCCAAGGCCTCGCCGCCTCCGCCCGCCTGTCGGTCGAAGAGTCGCTCCTGCAGCACTACCTCGAGAGCGTCGCGCCGATCCCGGCGCGTCTCGAGGCGAGCGGCAAAGTGCCCCTGCCCCGCAGGGACGTCATCCGCAAGCTCGGCACCCTCCTCCATATCCGCCAGCGCCTCAACCTCGGCCGCGACAACTTTATCGACGACCCCGAGCTGTACTGGGAAAACAGCCACATGGAAGCGCTGTACCGCAGCATCTGCTCGGCCCTCGACATGAAGCCACGCACCGAGGCGCTCAACGCCAAGCTCAACCACTGCGAGCACCTCCTCGAAGTACTGCGCGCCCTCCTCACCGAGCAGTCCAGCCACCACATGGAGCTCATCATCATCTACCTCATCGCCTTCGAGGTCGGCATGGCCCTCGTCACACACGAGTACCTGCCCACCCCGCTCGAGGTGTGGCGCCTCATAGTTGCTGAGTAATTACCACGATGGCGCCGAGCCTGCGCTTCTCGCTCCCCAGCGCCGCGGCGGCGCCTCCGGCGCCCAAGGCGCGCGCGTTTGACGCGGCCGACGAGCCTGCCGCGCCCGCACCACGCGCGGCCGCACCCGTATCCAAGGCCGTGCAGCGGCAGCAGGCCGAAGCAGCCGACGTGGACGCCAGCACCTTTGACTACGACGGCGTGTACGACAAGATGAAGCAGGTCGAGCGCGTGCGCCAGCAGGCCAAGAAGGAGCAGGACAGGGAGCGCAAGCCCAAGTACATGCACCAGTTCTTCGAGGCCGCCGAGGCGCGCGAGCGCGACCGCCTGCGCGCCGAGGCCAAGATGATCCAGCGCGAGCGGGCGGCCGAGGGCGACGCGTTCCGCGACACGGAGGCGTTCGTCACGTCCGCCTACCAGGCACAGCAGGAGGCGTGGCAGCGCGCCGAGGAAGAGGAGCGCCTGCGCGAGACGCGCGCGCGCAGCCGATCACGCGGCGTGGCGGCGTTCCGCCACAGCATCCTCCACGACGAAAGCCAGCGTCGTCAAGAGCTGCTCGCAGCATTATCCGAGCCTACGGACGTACAAGCACAGGCGGCCGCTCCCATGTCCGACCGCCAGCGCGCCGAGCGCGCCGCGGCCGAAGGCCTGCATGTCGAGCTGAACGATGACCACCAAATTGTGGATCAGCGCGACTTGCTCAAGCGCGGCCTCAATGTCATGACGAAGCGCAAAGACACTCGAGACGCCGCGCCCGCTCCCACCTCGCGTGCCAAGCGCAGCCACCTGATGGAGGAGGCCCTCCTGGCACGTGTCGGCGACGACAGCGACGACGACGAGGCCTGATGTGGAGCGCCACGGGGTCTCTTTATGCCCGACGTGCAGGTGTGGGCCGTGGATGTGTCGGCGTGGCATCGCGAGCCGTACACACGCCCAGGCGCGTCGCAGCTCCCCACGCTGGATGCGCGTCTCGTAGGCGCCGAGGACGCGACGCGCATAGGCCGGTACCTGCGCGCGATCGATCGAGTTCGGGCGTTCGTCGCGTGCCTCCTGCCACGCGCCATGCTCGTGGCGACGCAGTGTGTGGCGCACTGGCGCGACGCCGCGATCCAGCGGACCGAGAGCGGTCGGCCGTACACGGATGTGCCGCACATCGACTTTAATCTATCGCACGACGGCGACTGGGTCGTCATGGCGTTCTCGCGCACGCACGGCGTGGGTGTCGACGTGATGCAAGTGGCCCTACCGCATTTTGAAGAGAGCAGCGCGTCGTTCTGCCGCACCATGTCGTCGTCGATGTCGCGATCTGAGCGCGACTGGGTCGCGCAGGGCGCGTCCGAGGCCGACGTCCTGTCGCGCCTGTACGACGTGTGGACGTACAAAGAGGCGCTCACGAAAAACATGGGCCTCGGCCTCGGCTACGACTTTGCGCGGATCGACCTGCGCTTTGGACGGGACGTGCGCCTCGCGATGGATGGCCGCGCCGTCGACACGTACCGCTTCCGCGAGCTGGCGCTGCCGTGCGGCGCGTCCAGTCACGCGCCCGGCTCGCGCGTGGCCGTGGCGTTGGGCCCGTGCGACGCGCGGGAGGCGCCCATGGCCAAGCAGGCTGTGCCGGCGCAGCAGGCCATGGACGAGGGCTGGCTGCGCATGTGGACGTACGACGCGTGGCTGGAGTATGCGCGGGCGATGAGCGGGGTATGAGAGGCTACAAGTCATCGTACTCGTCCGGGGTATGAAAGAAGGCGGCATAGGCCATCACTGCGTGCGTCAGTCGGCGTACACGTACTTGTACCATAGACCAACAGGCCACCACAGAGCGTCAGGACGGCGGCTGTGTCCGTGATGATGCCCGTGTGCGCCAGCACGATCGGCAAGGCGATGCCCGTCATGATCAGCGCGCCCGTGAGAAAGTAGCCCATGTCCAGGTACGCATCATGGAAGTCGGAAAAGCTGTCGGCCCCGGCCAGGTGGCCAAAGCACGCATTGGGCGCGGGTGCGAGCGCGAACGACAAGGCCGACCAGATCGGCATCCAGTTCGACCATACCGCGCACGACAAAATCACCAGGAGAAACCCAAGGGCGAGCGAAAACGACAGAAAGATGACCGTGTGGATGCCGTTCGTCGCCGCGACCGACATGCTGTCCACTGCGCCGGCGGCGGCGGCGCTCCCTGCCCTCGTCCGGGGGCGCCGCAGGCCACGTGCAGGCACGTGCCTTCGGCCGAGATAGGTTTTCTACGTTTTGCGCGCGCGGCGTGGGTGGCTCCTCGGTTGAGCGAACGTCGGCCCACGCCTGACCTGAGCACGTTGCCACTGGCGGTATGGCGAGGCGAACGAGTACGATGCCGACGGGCATGGCAGCGTACGTAGGCGCGGCGTCGGGGAGCTCTGTGCATGGCGAACATAGTACGTGCAGCGACGCCACTGACAGGCCAGGTCATGCCAAAGCCACGACGGCGCACGACATGTACCTGTCGGACGAAACGGTACGTGCGCGCAGCGCGCTGACGCGCAGGATGACATGGAGTGCCCCCTATGTCTAGAAGAGATTGATATATCTGACGCGAACTTCAAGCCGTGTCCGTGCGGCTACCAGATATGCCGGTTCTGCTGGCACCACATCAAGCAGAACTTGAATGGGCGGTGCCCTGCGTGCCGGCGAAAATACTCGGACCAGGCCATTGAGTTCAAGGCCATGTCGACGGAAGAGTGCGTACACGCGACTAACGAGGCAGGATTATGCGGCTTACGAACGCGAAGAAGAACAAGGAGCGCGAAAAGAAGGAGATGGAGGCGACCAACCGCAAGCACCTCGCCAACATGCGCGTCGTGCAAAAGAACCTGGTGTACGTCGTGGGTCTGAGCCCCAAGCTCGCGCGCGAGGAGTTCATCCCGACGCTCAAGGGCCCCGACTACTTTGGCCAGTACGGACGCGTCGCCAAAATCCTCATCAGCAAGCGCATGACGTCCAGCAAGTACGGACATGGCTCGCATGATCCGTCGATGGGCGTGTATGTGACATACCAGAGCAAGGAAGATGCGGCGCGAGCGATCGTCGCGATCGACGGCAGCAAGGAGCCAGGCGGCCGCATCATCCGTGCGAGCTACGGCACGACCAAGTACTGCACATCGTACCTGCGCAACATGCCGTGCTCGAATGCCGGGTGCACGTACCTGCACGAGCCCGGCGAGGAGGCTGACTCCTTCACCAAGGAGGATCTGGCGACGCTGCGGCACGCCGCGCGCGACACGGAGCACAAAATCAAGCCGGCATCGATGCACCTGATGCCGATCACGAAAAAGGCCTCGACAGAGGCGATCTCGCAGGCGTCGCCCGCTCCGTCCGCCGCGGGCGATGAGGGCTCCGCGCTGCCCCGCACGGCGTCGTGGGCCAACGCGGGCAAGATGTTCTCGGCGGCCGGGGAGCCGGCTCCGATGCCCCCGCCTCGGGATCCGCAGGCGTTCCCCGGCCTCGCGGCGGCAGCCGCTGCTCCGACGCACTCGCCCAAGATGCGGCCCAAGGCGGCCAAGGCGCCTGCTCCGACGCGCGCGCGCGAGGCCGACTCGGTGCCGAGCTCGCCGACGGCGCGCAAGGCCGCGCCCATCGTGCTGGACGATGTACGGCGCCACGATACGGTGGAGCCGCCGTACCTGTTCTCGACGTTCGACTGGCTGCTGTCGACGCCATGGGGCGATGGCGACTTTAGCTTCTACCTGCCGTCGCTGCCCACCTCGATGGCGCCCACCGACGACCACGACGCGGCTCCGTACAGCGGCACCTTTAATCCATTCGACGAGCCCGACTCGGTGTGGGGGCCGTACGAGCAGCCGCGTGTGCCGGACGCTGCCTGGCCGCTTCGGCAGCAGGCAGCGCTGCACCGCGGCGTGGCGCCCCACATGCTGGACAATGTGCGTGCGCCCGAGGAGCAGCGCTCGGCGGCCGCTGCGATGCTCGCAGCGCGTGCGCGGCAACTCCAGGAGGCGGGCGAGACGGTATCGACGCACTCGATGAGCGATGTGCGGACGCATCTGGCGCGGCAGCAGGCCCAGCAGCAGGCGCAGCACGGCCCCACGGCCGACGCCCACTCGCTGCTCACTCTCTTGCGGCGCGGGCAGGAGCCGGACGCGCCGGCGGACGCGGCCGCCGCCACGCCGCCGGCGCCGCTGCCCCCGCCGGGTCTGCGCACGCAGCCGCCGAATCGGGCGACGGGCCTGCTCCTGGCGCAGCTCCTCGGCACGCCGCCCGCCCCGCAGCACCCCTGTCTCTTATACACATCTGACGCTGCCGACGATACCCCTTG